>Ga0081529_129900_pt1 | contig 68935 bp, 67 predicted proteins | sample EchGeymetagenome_FD_71012 | JGI IMG/M metagenome (GOLD analysis project Ga0081529, IMG submission 71012) | Ferrous microbial mat and aquatic microbial communities from Echinus Geyser, Yellowstone National Park, USA - transect B T=78-80 C v2... ...
TCTTGCAAGATAATATTACTATTTTGCAAGAATATTTAGTTAAATTATTTTATCCACTTTTTAACTCCCTTGAATTATTTTCGGGGTGATGAATTTGGGGTCTAGGGCAGATTTCTATGTTTACTAATGTGATTGAGAGATAATTTGAATTAATTTAACATAAATGGAAATTAGAAGTAAGATATGAGGTAACTATTTATATTATTAAGATTCTTGAAATTAGATGTGCAGAGTTTTCTGATTTATGAGCTGTTTTTAATTATTCTTCTGGTTATAATCGTGATATTAGCTTACGTTGTTAGGGTTAAGCCTAATCTATACATAGGAGTATCTTTGTTATTAGTGTCTTTTGTAGTTATTATATCGATATAATTGAAGGAAGTGTTATCGTATATATTTTAGGTTTTTCATTCTTGTCTTCTCTTTAGTGTTTTCCCTAAGATGTCGTTCATGAATTAAGTAACTGTTAGGGTTGAGAGTGTGAGCAACAATTTTGTTAATTCAGTATAAATTATATAAAGTGTAAATTAAATTCAATTCTCCACAAGATTAATTCGTTAATAAAGTAGGTAGTAATAATTTTAATTTCTATTAAATTTTTATTGTAAAATTAAAGTGTCTAAAGGAGTAGACTTTAAGGTAATTTTGAATAAATTTCAAATAAATGAAATTGTTGACCACACTCAGGATTGATATAATAAGATATAAGATAAGAGCCTAATGTAAAGAGCTAATCACCAAGCTGTTGAAAGAAGAATTATTAATAGTTTTTAAAGAAATAAAATCAAATATATTCTAGTTGTAGTAGATGTTTAAGTTAAATCTATTTTTACGTAATTCAGCTTATTATGCAAATTATCTACGTTAGATATTAGTATATTTCTCCCGTCTTTGGTTAGTACATGCTAGTCCCCAATTTGTTTATAGACCGTGCTAGCTATAGATAGGATTAAAGTTAGTTTATCTGCTACGTTCTCACTTCTCATGTTGGTTACTACTAGGGTCTTTATTGCAGACCATGGAACTACTAACTCTCCCTCGATTAAATTTGTAATTTTGGAAGTTCTTCTGGCAAGCTTTACTAGGTAGACTGTACCGATCACAGATCCTAGCAGAAAAAACCTGAGAGGGCTACTATGTCGAATATTGTCAGTATAGTAATAAGTGCTCCAAACCATTCTTTTAACCGTATTAATAGTGTAAATCCCATCATTTGATGCTACTTATACTCTCTCGGTAACTCTCAAAGTAAGCAGTTGATATCTAGTCTGGAGGGGATTAAGGACTATAATTTTGTTGTAATTAAATCGCCAGTATGGTTAATAATTTTTTAATTAATTTAGAATAAATAATGTAAATTGGAAATTTCTTTTAATTAAACATAAGATTTAGTTTTGAAAAGAAGATATTATATTTTCTCTCTAATTTTTGCTACAAATTTCAAACATTTGATGAAAGTAAATTTAGGGGAATTTAAACTAAGTTTCAAATGAATGAAACTGTTGTCCTATATGAGAGTGTCGTTATTAAGCTTATAAATTTTTTATTAATATACTAATCATTGTACTTAGTGCCGAAAGTATATTATAATGATGATTTTTGTAGCTTAGTACTGGCACTATCTCAACACTGTCAAGTCTAATAAGTAAAAGAAAAAGAATTAGTTCACAGTAAATAAGACTAGTAGTTGACAATTGTTTACTAGAATTAATCGCTTATAGATAATAGAAATGCATAAATAATTCCTATTGAAAGTTAAGAGCTCTACCTAGATTTGAAAAACATTTATATTAATTAGATTTGAAATAAAAGATTAAAAAGATATAAATAATTCATTAAATATATTTCCAAATTATTTTCGTATTATATTATTTATATAATTATGGCCATTTTTGAAAAAAGATAAATTATTCACTCTGACGTGCAGTCATCACTAATCAGCAAAGACCAATTCGTTCATTGAAAAGAAAATTGCATGAGAACTTAAAAATCATTCTTAGACTAGAATGTAAAGTTAATAGCTAGTAAATAGCCTAGCTGTTCAAAAATTTGTTTTATAATACAAAAGTAAATTGTATATCAATTACATAATGTTATTAATATAAATATACTCTATATTTAATACAAGTTTTGTTTAACTATGTCTTCATATTCATAAATTTATTTCATCAGCTTTTTTCTAGCAGCCTTACAGTTCTCTCAAAGGCCTCTTTTGCTTTTTGGGCTATTTCTGGGGGGACTCTTACTTCATATATCTCCTTCTCTAATGACCTCTTAATCTTTTCAAGAGTTATCATTGCCATATATGGACATCTCGCACATGCGCAACTTTCTGTAGTTACTAAGGGATAGAATTTCTTATTAGGTACTTTTAATTGTAGTGCGTTTATCATTCCTATTTCTGTAGCCACTATGAATTCGCTATAATTACTTTCTTTAGCAAATTGGATCATTTGGTTTGTGGAACCTACGAAGTCTGCAGCTTGTAATACTTCTAGCGGGGATTCTGGATGAGCCATTAATATTGCATTCGGATACTTCCTTCTCGCTAGTTCTACTAATTGACGAGTGTAATTAGCGTGGACTATGCATCTACCGTTAGGGGGTACTTTAACTATTTTTTTACCCGTCTGCCTCTCAACGTAATTAGCTAGGTTAGCATCTGGGCCGAATATTATTACGTCTGAGTTAAGCTTCTTTACTACTTTTACTGCTGTTGAGGAAGTCACTATATAGTCAGCTAAGGCTTTAGTGTATATGCTGGTATTTACGTATAGCACAACGGGTGCGTTAGGATATAGTTCTTTATATTTTTTTAAGGTTTCTGGATCTAAAGAGTCTGATAGTGAACAACCTGCATTAGGATCTGGAGATAGGACTTTTTTATCTGGGTTTAGTGCAGCAGCTTGCTCTGCCATAAAGTAAACCCCCGCAAAGACTATTATTTTAGCGTCAGTCTTCTTTAACGCTAGATCGTAAGAATCACCCGTGAAGTCAGAGACTAATTGAACTGAATAATCCATGTAGTTATGCCCTAGAATAACTGCATTTTTCTCTTTCTTTAATTTTTTAATTTCGTTGATCAATTCTTCTATTTTAGGCATACAGATCATGTGTTCATATATATGCCTGATATAAAAACTTTACTGTAATAGTAAAGCTTTTATATTACCGAACAAAAGTTCGATTAATGATATACGTAATCGGTAGCGGAATAGCTGGATTAAGTGCTGCAATTTCCTTACATAAGGCTGGATATAAGGTGGCTGTGATTTCTAAGAAAATAATAGGGGGTGGATCAACGTATTGGGCCAAGGGTGGAATTGCAGTTGCGTTAGACAGTAATGATTCCCCAGAAATTCACGCCAAGGACACTATTAGTGTTGGCGATGGAATGTGTGACATTAAAGCAGTGAATTATGTCACTACCGAAATACGTTATGCAGTTGAGACCCTAGAGGAGTGGGGATTTAAGTTTGACGAAGATTTAAGATTAGAGGGAGGACATTCAAGAAGAAGAGTATTACACAAAACTGATGAAACTGGTAGAGAAATATTTAATTTTATGTATAAATTAGCTTTAAAAGAAGGTATTAATTTCGCTGAGGATAGGTTAATTGCATTAAAAGTAAAGGATGATGAGATTAAAGGTTTTATCACCGAGAAGAGAGGAGAGATCAGTAATTCAGATAGGATTATTCTAGCTACAGGTGGTTATGGATATTTATTTAAGTTTACTTCAAACCCAGAGACTAACACTGGAGATGGTCTAGCCATAGGTTTTAAGGCAGGGGCCTTACTATCCGATATGGAGTTTATACAATTTCACCCTACAATTACAACGTTTGGGAGTGAATATTTCTTACTGACGGAAACCTTAAGGGGGGAAGGGGCTATATTAATTAATGATAAGGGAGAGAGATTTGCATTTAAATATGATGAGAGAGGGGAACTTGCACCTAGAGATATTTTAGCTAGGGCTATTTATAATGAGTACCTAAGTGGGCGTACTGTTTTCATGGATTTGACTAAAATAGAGGATTTCGACAAAAAATTTCCAGTTCTAAATAACTACTTAAGGAAATATAATGTAAGAAAAGATAGAGTTATGGTATACCCTGGAGCCCACTTCACTATAGGGGGTCTTAGAGTTAATTTAAAGGGCGAAACTAATATAAAGTGGTTATATGCCATAGGTGAAGTATCGGATACAGGTCTCCATGGGGCTAATAGATTAGCTAGCAATTCATTGGCTGAATCATTAGTCTTCGGTATTAATATCCAGAGGTATATAGACAAATGGGAGGGGTTAAATGTAGATGACGGCATTTTAAATTATGTTACTTTAAAAGATGGAGAAAAATTAAGTATTAATGATATTAAAGAGTTGAATTGGGAGTATCTAGGAATAGTTAGAAATAGAGAAGGATTAGAGAAACTAGTTCAAATCTACGAAAGTGCGAACACTAAGGAAAATAACGCTATCTTAGTTTCTCTTTTAAGTGCTAAGGCCGCTTTGTTGAGGAACGAAAGCAGGGGTGCTCATTATAGGGCGGACTTTCCAATTAAAAGTAAGGAATGGGAAGGAAAGAGGATATATTTTAAGGTGAAGAAAAGTGATTGAGAAAATTTACGTTAAGAGACTTATTGAGTATCTTGAGGAGGACGCTTTTCCAGAGGATATAACGTCAAAGTATTTAGAGGGAATTAAAGCTAGAGGTATTGTGAAATGTAAGGATCGTGGTGTTTTAGCTGGGAACAAATTTATTTTACCTTTTCTTAAAGAACTGGGATTTCATGTAAAAGAGTTTAGTAATGACGGTAAATATATAGATGTTAACGAGAAAATTTTAGTTTTTGAAGGGGATGCCAGTAACGTATTAACAATAGAAAGATTGGTCTTAAACTTTTTAGGAAGACTTTCTGGAATAGCATCAGTTACTAATCTAATGGTTAATAGGGCTAAAGAGGTCAATCCTAAAGTTAGAATAGCTGGCACAAGAAAAACTACTCCAGGTTTTAGAGTGTTTGAGAAATACGCTATTGAAGTAGGTGGAGGGGATCCTCATAGATATAATCTATCTGATGCTATATTAATTAAAGATAACCATATAGCGATTTTTGGTGATTTGAGTAAACTGATAAAGAAGATAAGGGATAGCGTAAGTTTTACGAAAATGATTGAAGTTGAGGTATCAACTTACGAAGACGCTATTAAGGCATATAAGGCTGGTGCAAATGCAATACTGCTGGACAACATGAAGCCCTACGAGATTATCCCTATTGTTAATGAACTTAAAGGTAAGGTTATCTTAGAAGCTTCTGGTGGTATAGGACCGGATAACGTTGCTGATTATGCTAAAACGGATGTTGATATAATTTCAAGTGGCTATATAACTCATAGTTCTAGGTCATTGGATTTCTCAATGGATGTGGAAAGAATTTAGAGTATAAAAATCATTAAAAGTTATTTTTATGAAAATTAGGGTAAGGATTTATATTAAGGTTTAAGAAGTTACAGTTATGCTTATTTCCAAACAATGTAAGGGAACTTTTGAGGATTGTGTTAAAAAATTAAGTGATCTAATAAGAAATTCTGGAGCAGAAATTTTCTGTATTGTAGATCATTCTAACAACGCAAAAAAGGTAGGATTAAGCTTAGAGCCTACCTTAGTTATATATTTCGGTAATCCTAAAGTTGGAACGTTAGTTATGATGAAAAATAGGAGTATTGCGTACGAGTTACCCTTACGAATTTTAGTATGGGTATCCAATGGTATAACCATGGTTGGATATAAGAAACCAAGTGAGATTGCGAGAGAGTATGGAATTGAAGCTGACGAAGTAATAAAGAAGATGGACGCTTTTATGGAAAACATTATTTCTGACCTTTAATCTCCTCTATAGACTGAATTAATTCATCTATTACATTCCTAACGGCTATTAATGGTTTTTCGTGGGATAAAAAGAATTTTGTTCCCTTTTCTGTTATGTGATATTTTTTGACCGTCTGTCCCTTATTGTTTTTCATAGACTCTACTGTTACCATTTTTTTCTGAACCAGTGATTTTAAAATTACGTAAATAGAACCATCAGGAAGTTTATAATTTAATTTTTCACTTATTATCTTCTCTAACTCGTAACCGTGCTTTGGCCCATTAATAAGTAATTTTAAAACATATAAGGTAATTACGCCACGTAATATCATCTCCGTTTTTCTTGGCATATATAAATATGATATTTATGGATAAAAAGCTTATCCAAATAGGGGAACCTTACTTCTTTTAGGAGGCCTAGGAATGAAGGGTATTAACAAAGCTGAGATCAAGCCTACTACGCTTACTAACTCAGTTGCAAGTATTAAATTATACATTTGAGCTAGTATGCCAACTATTACTGGACCTATTACCCCTCCTCCCGTAACTCCTAACCCCCATACTAACGAATTAGCGAAACTAGCTGAGTTCCTAGGAACGAAGTCCCCTACTATTGATAACATTAAAGGAAATGCACTAAACGTGAAGAACCCAAATAGCGATAAGAGAATTATGCTGGGAATTTTTAGGAATGTTAAAAATGAGATTACAGCGCCAGCGGTAGAAATTCCATAGATAGTTCTTCTACCTACTCTATCCGATAAAAGACCTAATATCGGCTGACCTACTATTGCCGCAGCTAGGGCTATGCTTATTGCCTCTCCTAGATTAACGTTATATGAGTATCCGTAATTCTCTACTAATAACGTTGGGAGGAACTGTGAAATACCTTGCGTAAAAACACTTCTTAGTAAAGCTGTAATTGTTAATAATATTATAACTATTATTGGACTTTTCATATTACCTTTCGTTACATTTTTAGGGTCGTCTTTGCTGGCTAAGTTCACATTAATTATGAGAGATGGAATTGCCGCAATTAGTGATACTATTCCCAAAATTACTGCAGTTAGCGTCATATTTCTGTGTAATACTGCAAATAAGGCTAAGGTTAATGTGGGATATATAGCCCTGCCTAAGCTTCCCATAGATCCGTTTATGCCTAAGGCAATTCCCGCATTTCCTTTATATGTAATAGATAGCATTGCGGCACCCAGAGGATGATAAAATGTTGAGGAAAAACCTGCCAATGCCACAGAGAGAATTATAAATGGTAAAGAGTTAATTTGAATTGATATGCCGAAAAGTATTAAACTAAATCCCCATAATAATATTCCTATTCCCATTATCTTCGAGTAAGAGCTAGTTTTATCTGCAATTCTTGTTATTAGTGGTGAAGTTAGCGCGGAAATACCGAAAAATATTCCCCCTAATATTCCTATTAAAAACTTTGATATTCCTAGGTATTCTATTAAGAAGGTGAATGTTACGGGTAAAAACCAACTATTTCCATCATTTATAAAGTGAGATATTGATGTTAAGGTTAATATTCTCTGCTTCATAAGTATAGTATAAGTAAAATATCCCTAAAAAACTTATCTATCAAATTTTAGATATTGCTACTAATGCCCTATATACTTCCGCATTACTCCAAGCTTGTGCGATACAACCTCTAGGCTTGTATGGTGGAATATCGTCGAAGATTTCTGAAATATATCCTTGATTTTCAATTGCGTGAGTAATTAATGGCTTAAATTGTTCTATTAATAATTTTATTTCTATTGGATTGTTTTCTATTTTAATTTTAGCATCAACATAACTACCTAATAGCCAAGGCCATATAGGACCGTTATGATAAGCCTCGTCCCTGCTTTTCCTATCTCCCTTATATACTGGTTTATACTTTGGATCCCCTCTGGCTAGACTACTTAATCCATATGGTCTAAGTAACTTACTTTCAACTACTGATAAGATTTTAGATGCCATTAACTTGTTATCTATTACTGAAAACGGTAATGCTATCGCAAAAATTTGATTAGGTCTTATACTAGCATCTGGTTTCATATCCCAATCTATGTAATCATATAGACCGTTTTCATAAACGAACTTTTTTACAAAAGAGTTCCGTATTTTTTCAGCTTTCTCTGCGAATTCATCTGAGTTCTCTCCTAATTCCTTAGATATATATTCCGCTATTTTAACGGCATTGTACCATAGTGCGTTAATCTCTACTGCAGCGCCTTCTCTAGGCGTGACAACTTTACCGTCATATGAAGCATCCATCCAAGTTCTAGGGGAACCCTTATGAAATATTAAATTATCTATATTAAATATTATACCATTTCCTTTACTATACCAATCTATTATTTCAAGTATATCTTGATATGTTTTACTAATAAAATTTTTATCTCTAGAATATAAATAGGTCTTGTAAATAGCATTTATTGCCCATAGTGACACATCTACACCTCTATAAATAGGCTCTCCGCTATAGTTTAGAAAATTATTAGGTAACATACCCTTATTTTTCATTTTTAAATAGCGAAAAATTATATCTTCTGCAATAGTGAATTGGCCATCTATTAGTAATAAACCTTCTAATGAAATAAACGTGTCTCTCCCCCATTCATCAAACCAATGGTAACCAGCTATTATAGCCCAACCATCTTTTCCTTTAACTACGAAATCCTTTCCTGCAGTAGATAAAAGTTTTAAAATATCCATGTGATGATGTTCTTCTTCCGTATAACTCTTGGGTTTTTCTCCAACGTATGCATGAACCGATATTCTGTTTGCTAATGAAACTATACAGAAAGGATTATACAAATCCTCAATGTAATTATTACCTAACTCCTGATCCAATTTGTATAAGAAGTTATAATACCAATACCCAGTATTTATTAGCTCAAATTTCTCATCAATTTCCAGATTTAAAATCTTTTTCCCCTCAAATAAAATATCTATATGATTGGGTGAGATTACGTCATATGTAAAGAACTCATTTTGAGCCTTTTTTGCTATGTGATGGCTTCTAAAGGTTATAAAGGGACATATCTTAACCCTTCCTTTAGTTGCGTTATAGTTTACAGTTATTGCATTATAACCCTTATGTACTAAAAGCGACTTTTTTACTTCAGAATAGCCAAAGTTATAATACCAAATAACTTTACTATTATTTTTCTCAAATTTTACAAGATATTTGTAACCTTCGGGATAATAAGCACTTGGATAATGGTTAGTTGATAGGGGGTATTCCTCGTGATTAAGAATTAAAAAATCGTCAAATTTAGAGAGTACCAAAAATCTGAAATGAGGAGGATTTAAAGGAATTATTAGATATCCGTGATAAGTTCTCGCGTTTATACCGCAAATAGTTGAAGATGCATAGCCTCCAGTTCTAGTTGGTAAGATCCATTCTTTGTCTTCGCATTGATCTACTGGTATCATTCCTAAGATTGTATTTAGCTTAATAACTTATTAATTGCTATTATAAATTCCGCGTGAGACCAAACTAACGGGGTAACAGAAGCTGGTTCAAAAGTTTCTGGATCTACCTGCTCTGGTAAGAAACCAGTAGGTAAGGCTCTATTAACAGTCCACATTATATATTCTAAGGCTTTACTCTTATTATTAACGTCAGCATAGTATTCAGCTAACCATAGGGTCGTTATTAACCAAGGGTTTGGCTGTTTCTTTCTTCTCTGATACATATCGTTCTCATACCTTATTATACCCCCATTAACCTTTAACTTGCTCTCTATTTCATTGATAGTTCTCATCATTATAGGATCCTTAGGGTCAATCAACCCAAAAAATGCAGGTGAATATAAACTTGCGTCGACAGTGAGATCTTGGTTACCATCTTCGTCAATTCTCCTTATAAACCTCCCATTATATGTCATTCTCTTTAACGTGACCTCTTTTAGCAAACCTGCAGTGTCAACTAAATCCTCACTTAAAATTTCATCTCCCATATCTCTAGCTAGCTTCGCTCCTTTTACTAATGCACCATATATTGTGGAAATTGTATATATGTGTATACCATACCTTTCTTCCCATAAATCGAAGGATGGTTTAGGTAAACCCTCTTCCATAAATGTAATCATAAACCTTAATGCTGGTTTCACAAACCTTTTATACAATTGTGTTAATTCGTCAATATCCATGTATCTCTCATAATGGCTGGCTATAGCCCAAACTTCTAACGCAGTTTCGTCTTCTTGTATGGGGTATATCCTTTTACCCTTATAGAACCAGGGATGCCATGAGCTGGCTAAGGTAGTGTTTGGATTATATTTGTGATATAGAAAACCTTCAGAACTCGCAACGTTCATAATGAAATTAAAATGCCTTAATGCTAGTTCCTTATAGCCTGCTATATCCAACGCATAAGCGGCAATTGCGGCATCTCTTGGCCAACAATATTGATAAGAATCACCATATACCTTAACGAAGGAGAAGTCAGATGAAGCTATTATGGAGCCGTTTATATCCATATGGTTCCTTATCGTGAGTAAACTTACTTGATAAATCTTATTTATATTGTCTAGACTCATATTTTTTATTTGACTTTTTTTCAACCAATTCTTCCAAAACATATATGTTAACGTAAATGATGTTTCTACACTAGCAAAGTTAATTTTTCTAAATATGTTTCTTAATTCCTCTAAATTTCTAGCAGCAACTATTATATAATATAATTTTAAAAATGAATTTGGTTCTATTTTCATTTCTATTCCTATTGATGAATTAACATCACCATTGTCAATTCCGTTTAGGCTTAAATATCCATCATAAAGGTCTCCTATTAAGTCCCCTTTACCCACATTATACTCGGAAAAAGTTGACGTACTAGTAAACGCCTTAAATCCTAAATACCGTTTAGATTTATAGTGAACTATTGCAAATGAGTAAGGGTCATAAAATGCAGTATCTCCAAACGGATTTGCATAAAGATTTATATCATGAATGAAAAACAATTTTATGTTTTTTTGGATTGAATCATTATTTATTATTTTTATTATAGAATAATATATTGCATCATCAGTATCTAGAAAGTTATATGAAGTTATATTTAATTTTGCATTTTGAATTTCACTAGTAATCTCGACTATATTAGCATCATCTAAGTAGGAAACGTTAGTTTTCCATTCCTCATCTAAAAATAAATTCTTCCCGTCCCAAATAGCTAACCTAATGGGGTTTCCCGCTGTTTGATTTTCCATTCCTATATAAGGATAATATATATCAGTTATCCTACCCTTCTCGTCAAAATTTATTAGCATCCTTCCGTTTCCTATAGATGAAACTCTCATGGTAATCGCTTACGTTAAAATTGTTTCATGTAGTTTACTCCCAGCATTTATAACCTTATGAGGATATATTTTAGAGTTTATTATTTCACTACCTTCTCCTATTATAACATCGTCGGCTATAACACTATTTATTATTCTTACTGGTCTTTCCTTACTAGATTTTACTTCTACATGTCTAGCTATTATCGAATTTTCAATATATGCACCATCTCCTATAAAATTCCTATCCATTATTGCACTCCTTATTATCCTCACCCCTTCACCAACTATTGTAAAATTATCTATATTTGACTCCTCTATGTAAGTGTTATCTCCTATTTGACAATGCCTACCAATAAGTATGCTACCTTCCATTTTTATTAGCCCTCTTTTAAATTTTCTTTGGATAATTTTCCTCCTTTTTATAGAATCTGGACTCGTACCTTGAACAAATATTCTTCTATCTGGATCTATTCTTTTACCCCCTATTTCGGAATCGGGTAAGGTGTTCAATAAAGTAACCATTGCCTCTAAGTATCTTTCTGGCGTTCCTACGTCAAACCATATTTCTTTCATAGGATAACCATAAACTAGATAACCCTTATTAATTAAATATGGAATAATATCTTTGCCAAAGTCCATTCTGCCCATCTTATACATTTCCATTACCTCATTACTTCTGAAAATTTCTCTAATTTCTGGTGATAATATATAAATTCCAGTATTGATCAAATCTGAGGGAGCTTCTTCTCTTCTTTTAGGTTTTTCCACAAATCTTTTTATTAAATGCTCACCGCTTAAATCTGCAACTCCAAACTCACTTAAATCGCCCTCGTATTTTTTTAGTACTATGGTCATTATTGCGCCTTTACTCTCATGAAATTCTAAGGCTTTTGTTATGTCTAACTTAAATATGTTATCTCCTTGAACTACAATTATGGGCTCATTTATATCGTAATATTCTATATTTATTCTTACAGAATCCGCATTACCTATGCTATCTACTCTTGGTTGATATTTAAAATGAACTCTAGGCTTTATTTTATATCTGGCAGAAAACCCTATTCCTTCTTTAAATGTATCAAAAAGCGATCTATAATTTACATATCCTCTAACTCCGAAAATGAATTCTTTAATACCTTGTTTAGCTAATTCTAAAATACTATATTCAATTAAGGGTCTATTCAATAGCCTCACAGTAGCTTTTGACGTCTCAACGGTTAATGGTCTTAATCTGGTAGCTTCTCCTCCTATTGGTATAATTACCTTAACGTCAGATAAATTCCATTCTGCCATCAATTAATATTTATGCTTGCTTTACTTATAAAATGACATGAAGAGAATAATAATAGGATTTGAAGTACATCAACCTTTTAGGGTTAGAAGGGACTTCTTTTGGAATCCTAGATTCAGACAAGGACTTGAAGATAGATTCTTTGATACGGAGACGAATAGAGAAATATTTGAAAGAATAAAGAGACAATGCTATATTCCTGCTACAAACATAATCTTGGAATCAATTGAGAAAGCTGAAGAAGAAGGAAGAGAGGTCAAATATTTTTTCTCTATATCGGGGACATTTCTTGAACAGGCTGAAAGGTGGGGAAAGGATGTTATAGAGTTATTTCAACAATTATCATATACTCATAAAGTTGAATTCTTAGCTCAAACTTATTATCATTCTATTACAGGTTTATGGGAAGATAAAAGTGAATGGAGAGAACAAGTAAAAATGCACAAAGGAATAATAAAATCGTATTTCAGAGAAGATCCAATAACTTTTGAAAATACAGAATTAATAACAAATAAGGAGATCATAGAGGAGGCCGAAAGAATGGGTTTCAAAATGTTTATATCAGAGGGAACTGAGAAGAACCTCAAGGGGAAAAGTCCTAATTACGTATATAGACTTAGGGGACATAATATTTCCTTACTATTTAGGAATTTTAGGCTAAGTGACGATATAGCCTTCAGATTTTCTAAAAGAGATTGGGACCAATATCCGTTAACCGCTTCAAAATTCGCCGATTGGATTAGTATAAGTGAGGGAAACGTTGGACTAATATTTGTAGACTATGAGACTTTTGGAGAACATCATAAAGAGGATACTGGAATTTTACATTTCTTAAGATGGTTACCAATAGAGTTAGGTAAAAGGGGAGTAGAAATGACATTACCAAGAGAAGTATATAATGACGCTTATAACGAAATTGACATAGAACATACCACTTCATGGGCTGATATAGAAAAGAATGAGAAGAGTTGGCTAGGCAATATTATGCAGTGGGCTTATGACGATGCAGTCAGAAGAGCTGAGATGCCGTCAAAAGAATTAGGAAATGAGTATTTAAAGGTATGGAGATATTTCACTACAAGTGATAATTATTATTATCTATTTCTAGGATCTGGAGGACCAGCAGAAGTACATTCATATTTTAACGCATTTGGTTCTCCAATTGACGCGTTCATAAATGAATTTTATGCTATAACAGTATTCTTACATGAAGAACTAGCAAAATTAAATATTATGAATGAACCATATATTTTTACTAGGGAAGGTAAAAGGGCATCCATAGCGTGGAATTATAAGGAATTTATGGAAATCATAATGAGGGATGAAAGATTTAAGGATCACATGAAACATTTAAAGGAGTGGTTAGGTAAATGAGAAGGATAGAATCCTTGTGGTTACCGGATGATATTAAAAATGTATGGATGATAACATTTGAGGTACAAAAAATAGCGAGCATGGGAGGATTAGGCAATGCAGTATATAACATTGCTAAACGACTATCTGAAAGAGGAATAAACGTAACAGTATTTATGCCTTCTCATGGAAGACATTTAAATGACTACTATAGATCTTTTCTAAAATTAAGAAATATTGATATTGTAATTGAGGGAAATAGAAAAGGTATTGATAATAATTATTATCCATATAAAATAGGCTTTGAAGAAGGAAACTTAGAAAATTTTAAGATTGTATTAGTAAAGGGATTGGACTATAATACTGGGAGAATATTAGACTCATGGAATATTTACGATAATGTAATGGAGAAAGCTTCTTTATTAACTAGAGGATTAGAAGGGTACGTTCTACATAATATTGATAAGTTGCCTGATCTTATTCATGCTCATGACTGGCATGCCGTTATTCCAGCAATAAGAATAAAACAGTTATTAGAGGAGAGAAGAGTCATTATACCAGTGCTTTATACTATTCATTTATTAAATCAAGTAGGTGCACCGTGGCATTATGCTTCTCAGGATTGGTCTGGAATAGAGGATTGTTATCATTATGTATGGATGGTTTCTCGTCATAATTTATATAAATACTCTTACGTATGGGACTCGCTCTCAAATGGCTATATAGAGAAATTTGGATGCTATGAGGCAGATATGATAAGTACTGTAAGTTATAGTTATTTAACATTTGATGTGTACAATTTTGTAGGTAATTGGATAGCTAATAAATCATGCATAACATATAATGGTACTGATTGGAGCGTAGAAGAAGCTGAGAACAAAGTAGTTCAATTATATGGTACTAAGGACAGAAGGGAATTAAGAAAAAAACTCTTATCCGCCTTACATACGTTAAGAATAATACCAGATGATTACACTAGTGGAAATATTTTATGGAATAATAGATCTAGAATCGGCTTAAGAGATGATTGGACATATGAAGATCTAGGAGACGGTCCTTTAATACTATTTACTGGAAGGGTAGTATATCAGAAAGGATTGGATTTATTATTAAGGGCTATGAAGCTAGTTGTCAATGAAATTAATAACGCAAGGTTACTAATTTTTGGGATACCGGCAAAAGATTATGGTTTACTGTGGGATATTATAGAAAGAACGGCTGAAATAAAAGATAATGTCAGATTAATATTAGGTAAGGTAGATTCGGAATTATATAAATTGTATCATTATGCTTCTTCTTTGCTCGCAGTACCTTCTAGATGGGAACCATTTGGAATAAATGCTGTAGAAGCAATGGCTGTAGGATTGCCAGTAGTGGCATATGCGGTAGGAGGTCTTAGAGAAACGATAATTGACATAAGAGAAAATCCAGATCAAGGTACAGGATTTTTAGTCAAACCAGAGAGTATAGACGAATTAGCCAAAAACATAAAAATCTCTATTTATTTGTCAGAAGCAGCAGATAATAATGATATAAGTCTATTATCTAAGATTCAAGATTTAAAAATAAATGACAGTACATATTGGAACAAAGTAAGAATTAATGCAGCAAATAGAGTTAAAATGAAATTCAGATGGGAAGTCGTTATAAACTCTCTTATTGAATGTTATAAAAGAGCTTTAGAAATGGCAAAATATAGAGCCCTTGCATCTTTTTAGAAGAGGAATTTGTATGAGTGTAAAAGAAGCGTTAGACAAGAAAGATATTACTAAACTGATAAATTCATTAAATGAAATTTTAAATTTAATAAAGAGTAAAAATAATTCAGAGAGAGAAATTGGATGGAAAGCCATAAATTTTCTAATTGAGACTGGTAATTTAAACATTCTAGAACCATATAAGAATTACTTAAGATCTTTATTATGGCACAAATTACAAGGAATAAGAGATGATGCTTGGAAGAATTTAAATGTATACAAATTATTAGCAATTGAAGGAATAGAAAGGATTTTGACTGCAAATTCAGATAAAATAAAGTGGTCAGGATGGAGCAATGTATTAAAATTAATTAATATGGAAATTGTACCAAAAACATATGTAATTTCTGTAAGATATTCCTATTGGAGATTACTTAAAAGTAATTACGCTACAATTAGAAAGAAAGCATGGAGGTTATTTAAGATACTAGTAAAAGAAGGAATTTTCACTAAAGAAGATAAGAATAGATTCGTAGATTTCTTAAAGCATAAGAAGGCTAATATTAGAATTTTAGCGTGGAAGACATCTTTAGAACTAGTTAAAATAGGTTTCATCACAATAGATGAGTTGAAAGAATATAAACAATATCTTGAAGAACTTACTACAAGACAAAGTAAGGTTAAAAAAGTCGCTGAGAAATTAATTAAAGAATTAGCTTGAAAATCGGCATAGTTGGTGGAGGAATAATTGGTTTATTCACGGCATATTATCTATCCTTAGAGGGTATAAAGGACATTGTAATATATGAAAAGGATTTTTTAGGAGCAGGCTCAATACATGCTGCTGGTTTAATAGAACCTTATAGATTTGATAGAATAAATACTATAAATATGATTTTAAAGATGTTAAAATATAAACTTAATGGTACGACAGATATAAGAGAAGTAGATAAATTATGGTTAAAAGAACTTATAAAAAATCTAGAAAAAAATCCCCCATCTGAGGCATGGGATATAATTAAGGAAATGGCTAAATTTTCGCTTTCAGAATATAGGCGCCTTGCAGAGGAAAAAAATGATTTTGACTATTATGAAGATGGTTTGCTGGAATTATATTATAGAAAAATCGATTTGGAAAAGGGTATAGAAGAAGAGAAAAGAAGCCCCTTCAATCCTAAATTTGAAGTAGTTGATGTTAAAAACTTCGCTGGAGGAATCTTTTTCCCAGAGTTAAGTAGACTTTCGACTGAGAAATTTATTGATAGGATAATTAAAGAAATCAAAAATCTAAGGGTAATAAATAAAGCAGTAAATAAAATATCGGAAGAAGGACATATAGATGATGAGAAATATGACACCATAGTAGTTGCAGCTGGAATATGGTCAAGAGTTCTAAATATACCGATAACCGCATTTAAGGGATATGGATATAGAGTTAAAGGGACAACTAAAATATCTAAAGCTGCAGTTATAGTGGATCAAGGAATAGCAATTTCACCCTTAAGTGATCACATAAAAATCACCGGAGGTTTTGATGCAGATTTCTCATTAGATTCTAAAAGAGCTGAACTATTTTTGAAAAAAGCTTCAGAAATTGTAGATATATATTACATATATGATCTTAATATGGGGTTTAGACCATGTTCTCCAGACGGTTTCCCTATAATAGGAAAGAGAAATAAGATAGTAGTAGCAACTGGGGCGTGCAGACTAGGATGGAGTTATGCCCCAGCAATAGGAAAATATGCAGCTGAGTTAGCTCTAGATAAAATTAACAATATTCCTTATTTATCAAGATATTATCATTAATATAAAATAAATTACTCGAACTTATGCGAAATAATTTAAACTATAACTCGTAAAGTATTATTGATGAGCGAGATCCAAGAGCTTAGAAAAAAACTTATTGAAGCAAAAAAACTAATACTGGATGGATTTACGGAACAAGGAATAGAATTACTTTCAAAAATTATTACTCCAAATAACATTAAGGATTCTAATTGGGTTATATGTAATATAATAGATACTGCAAGTTGTGATGCTGTAATTAAAATATTAGATTCTTTAGGTAAGATATTCAATATAACAGCTTGTGCAAATATAAAAAGAGTAATATATTGTTATGCATCATTTAATAAAATGAGTGAATATGTTGATTTAGCCCTAAATGTAATCATAACATCTAATAGGAAGGATTACTTAGACAAATTGTATAGTGATATTAAAGAAATACCTAATATTAATCCAGAATTCTTATCTAAAATAGGACAAGCTTATAAGAAATTAGGAGCTATAAGAGAAAGTAACGAATTACTAAGAAAGGCTTGTGAAAGTGGATTAAAAGAGGCTTGTGAAAATATTAAAGAGATAACAAGCAGGATTATGTAATGAGAAAGACTAAAATTGTAGCAACGTTAGGCCCATCATCTGAAAATAAGGTAAAGGAACTAGCTGAACATGTAGATGTTTTTAGAATTAATTTCGCCCATGGAGACGATGAATCACATAAGAAATACTTCGACTTAATTAAGGAATACGCTCCAAGTACTCCAATTTTAGTAGACCTACCTGGACCAAAGTTAAGGTTAGGAGATTTCAAAGGCCAAATAGAATTGAAAAAGGGAGATAAAGTAGTATTTTCACAAAAAAATGGCATACCAGTAGATGATGAGTTATTCTACTTAGCTGTTAAAGAAGGTTCATACGTTTTAATAGCAGATGGTACAATAAGAATAAGAGTAACTGCTGCAGACAAGGATAGAGTAGAGGGAATTGTTATTGAAGGAGGAATACTATTACCACGTAAAGGAATTAATATACCTAATGTAAGTTTAAAGTCTGGAATAACAGAAAATGATCTAAAATTGCTAAAAAAAGCATTAAATTTAGGCGCTGATTATATAGGCCTTTCTTTTGTAATTAACGAGGGAGATATAAAAAAGGTAAAAGAGATAGTAGGAGATGACGCTTGGGTAATAGCTAAAATAGAAAAAAGTGAAGCTTTGAGAAATTTAGTGAACATAACAAAAGAAGCTGATGGAATAATGGTAGCTAGAGGAGATTTAGGAGTAGAGACTGGCTTAGAAAACTTACCTTTAATACAGAGAAGGATAGTGAAAGTGTCCAGAATATTTGGGAAACCTGTAATATTGGCTACTCAAGTATTAACTTCGATGCTAAACAGTCCTATACCTACTAGAGCTGAGATAATAGATATTTCAAATTCTATAATTCAAGGAGTAGATGCAATAATGCTAAGCGACGAGACTGCTATAGGCAATTATCCCGTAGAAAGCGTTAAGGTATTACATAATATTATAACTAACGTAGAAAAGGGCATAAAGCATAAGCCCATAAGACCGTTAAACAGTGAAGATGACGCAATAGCTCTAGCAGCAATAAACGCATATAAGATATCCAAAGCTGATATTATAGTGGTGCATAGTAGATCTGGGAATTCAATATTACGTATATCCAGATTAAGACCTCAAAGGGAAGTAATAGGTATATGCCCTAATCCTAAGCTCGTTAGAAGATTTAAACTCTGTTATGGAATAATTCCAATCAATATAAATGAGAAACTTGATTCCATTGATCAAATAGTAGCTAAATCTATTGAAATTACAGAAAAAATAATGAATATAAAGCCTAAAAAAATTATTATTGTAGGAGGAGATCCTAAACAGCAAGAGGGCAGGACTAATTTCCTCATTATAAGATCACTAAATTAGTAAGAGAAATGATAGTATTATTGCAAATATTATAATAATTATTGAGAAAATCATATTTTCCATTTTCTTTGGTTTAAAAATTCCTTTTTCCAATTCCCTCTCGTATGAAAGATATAAATATAATCCATATATAATTGTAGTTGCACCTAAAATTATCATAATTTCTCCATATATTACCGATGAAGATATCGAAGTCGATGTAACTGATGATTTAGACGACTTTAAAAGACTTATAAATAGCACGAATTTAGCTATAACAAATCCAAAACCTATAAGGGCTATACCAGTTCTTATCCACGCTAAGAAAGTCCTCTCATTTGCCAGATGGTCTGATGGATTGGGCATTATTAAAATAATTTAAATTTAGGTAAAAACTCTTAAGGAAGAAACCAAGATTTATAAATGTTATGATGAACTTCCAGGCTTAGTGACATTAGATGAGCTATGGTTGCAAACGCTGAACTATCAATATTATGACAAAAATTAATATACTTTAACAGAGTTATCCTTTTATGGAATATTATTTAGATAACGTAGAGAATATAAAAATAGAGCCAGTAACTATAAAGGGTTCACATGACGCATTTATACAATGGTTAGTCACCAAAGAAACAGGTTCTAATAAATATGCAGTGAGACATTTTATTATAAAACCTAAGGGTATTATAGCCCATCATAAGCACAAATATAGTGAAACATTATTTATTATAAAGGGTGCTGGAAAGGTTTGCATTAACGGAATTACTAAAGAGGTGAACAAAGGAGATTTTGTATTTATAAACTCTAATATTCCCCACCAGCTAAGAAATGATGGGACTGAAGACTTTGAATTCATATGTGTAATATCTTATGAAGATGATATGAACATAGTTCCAATTGATGTACCTTGCGAACAAAGATGAATTGAAATTAAGATTTCGTTATAGAGTAGGATTTAAGTATAATCCTAACAATATTTAACCGTGGAAGCTAAGGAGATATTAGCCAATTACGTCTTACAATACTTAAAGGAAAATGATATAATAGGATTAGGGACTGGAAGAACTATTAGAAAATTAATAGAGGTTCTAAGCAAAGAGGAAGGTATTAAAAGAGGTTCGATTTTTTTAGCAAGTTCTATTGATTCTGAATTAGAGTTAAGTAAAAATGGATTTAAGGTAATTTCTCTCTTTTCTGGATTAAGACCATCAATCTATATTGATAGCTTTGATGTACTAACCAATACTGGAGTAATGATTAAGGGAGGAGGAGGTGCCTTATTTAGGGAGAAATTATTAACTTACTTTTCTAAGTATAAGATTTTTATAGGAGAGGAATCTAAATTTAAAAAGAACGTTAAGGCTTTAGAAGTTCCAATAGAGGTAGTAAATGTAAGCGTTAATTACGTTATGAGAGAACTTGAGAACATAGGATATGAAGTAAAATATAGGGAAGGTAGTGGAAAAATAGGCCCTATAATCTCTGATAATGGGAATATAATCTTAGATGTAATTGTAAAAACCGAAGAATTATGTGAATTTGATAAAAACGTTAAAAAAATCCCAGGTGTAATAGAAACCGGAGTTTTTTGCAAAGAATTATATAATAAAATAATTCTTGCCGATAATAATGGAAGAATAGAAGAGATAGAACCTAATAAATAATTTTCACAAATAAATTAATATATATATAAGAAATTTAAAAATCAAATATGCGGGGGGCGGGATTTGAACCCGCGTAGGCCTCCGCCAGCGGATCTCCCAATGGGGTCTTGAGTCCGCCCCCTTTGACCAGCTCGGGCACCCCCGCAAAATAAAATTTCGATTAAGTACCTTAAAAGATTTTACATTTTACTTTGCAACCTATTAACAGTATATCAAATCAAAACTTAAAGTAGATCTTCCAAAATGATTAAGTTTCAAATTTTTCAAAAAATCACGAGCAGAAAGCGATATTATTTTCTTATAATAAAAACATAAATATTTATGAACTGCATAAGAATGTGGTTGCTAAACTATAAAAGTTTAATATGGAACTCATTATCATTAAACGGCACGTTAATCTATCGTGTTGCTAAGCTATAAAAGTTTAATACATACAAATAGGTTAAAAAGTCAAATAAAATAAATAGTGCATTATATTATTAACTTCTATATAAGATAATTAATATAATATAATAGAGAAATGATAAATTTAAAAAGACAGATTTAAATAATAATTAATAAAAATACAAACTTACATTTTCTTAAGCACTAGAGAAGTTAAGGTAGATTTTACGCCCTTTACTGCTCTTATACTTTCAATTATCTGATTTAATTCGCTAGAATCCTTAGCCTCAACTTTAACTATAATATCATAATCTCCAGATATCTCCATAACTTCCTTTACTCCAGAAATAACTGATAAACGTCTAGTAACCGAAGTAGTATAGACGTTAGAATCACATTTAACTGAAATAATAGCTTCAATATGCTCAGGTGGTCTAGGTTTTAGAATTCTCCCAGTAACTTCTTCAGCTAATTCTAATAAGTCGACATCTCTATAGAATCTAATGGTTGGATTAGATTTTATTTTGGCTAATATTTGGTCTAATTCCGCATCCCCTAATTTTACACCTAGTTTTTCATATCTATCCTTTAATGCATGTTTTCCAGTGTATTTATCTATTGTATAATCTCTTGTCCTTCCAAATGTCTCTGGAGGCATAAACTCGTAGGTTCTTGGATCATTTAATACTCCTGCAACGTGAACTCCAGCTTTATGTAGAAAAGCGTAATCTCCAGTTATCGGATAATTAGGAGGCATTGGAATTCCACTATACTTCTCAACTAAATTTGCCACATATTGCAATTTATCTAGTTTCACAACTTCTATTCCGAAATGATATTTTATTGCTGCTGCAATTTGTTGCAATGGCGTAATTCCAACCCTTTCCCCTAATCCGTTAACTGTAGTATGAACTATCGTAGCACCTCCTTCTATGGCAGCAAGAGAATTAGCTACAGCTAAGCCTAAGTCATTGTGGGCGTGAATATCAAATTCTACGTTAGGAACTTCTTTAGTTAAGGCGCTAAATAATTCTCTAGTTTTTAATGGATACAGAACACCTACAGTGTCAGCTATGCTCACTCTATCTGCTCCAGCATCCCTAGCAATTTTAGCTACCTTCACTAGAAAATCGAAATCAGTTCTAGAACCATCTTCGGCAGTAAATCTAACTTTAACTCCATGACTCTTTGCATAACTTACCGTTTCTGCTATAATCCTCAGTGCGTCTTCTCTACTAACCTTATGTTTAGCTTTTAGGTGTATATCACTAACCCCATAAAATATAGCTATTCTATCAACTTCTAATTCAGCTGCTACCTCTATATCCTTTTTAACAGCCCTGCTGTGTGCTATAATTTCTGAGGTTATTATTCCCTCCCTTTTTAATTTCATAATTCTCCTTATCCCTTCATAAATATCTGGAGAAACTGAAGGATGTCCAGCCTCGATCATTGCCACCCCTAAATCCGATAAAGCTTTTGCGATTTCTACTCTCTGTTCAATATTAAATACAACACCTGGCGTTTGTTCTCCTTCTCTTAGCGTTGAATCTAATATACCTACTTTGACCATCAAATTAGAGTTTAGGTAAAGGATATATAATGAATTCGGTAAAGAAAAGTTCGAATTGCAAACTATCTTAGTGTATTCAGAATTAATTGATTAACGTTCTCTATACCTATTCTTTGGTAATACTTTTGGAGTATTTCGGCTATTAAGTCATAAAGTTCCTTATTTTTTCTTATCTCTTCTAGATGAGTAGAGTAGATGTAGATAATAGACGTCTTTATACTTTTACTATTTTTTAAATCAAATTCTATTTCGTCCAATATTTGAGCAACAGTGTCTATATTTATCTTCCCTTTAAATTCTCTTAATCTAACAAATTCCGGGTCTTCTAAGATCGACATATTATCACACTGGTTCTATTACTGATGATATTTCTTCTCCATTTATTATATTAATTATTTTATTAAGCCTCCTATAATTCATTACTATTACCTTTATTTTCGATCTCTCTACAATCTTTATAGCTAAAGGATCTAATAATTCATAAGTTCCCGCTTGAACTGATTGTGAGATCTCTAAAATTTTCCTTAAATCTGATGTAGTTAAGCGGGGTAGTAACTTAGCATCAGCATAAATTCTAGGATCTCTCTCGTAAACTCCATCTACATTCGTAGCGTTAATTAAGATCTTTGAGGAAGATGCTTCTGCCACTAGAGCCGCAACTGCTGCAGTAGACTGCCCTGGTTGGAATCCCCCAGTTACAACTACCTTACCATGTGACCACGCTTCTATGAATTCCTCTAAACTCTGAGGAACGTGCATATAGGCCATATCTTGTAAGGTAAACATGACTAAATATGCGTTAAGCCTAGATGCCCAAATTCCTAATAAATCGAGATAAGCCTCACCTACTCCGACCTCTCTGGCCATTTTTATATAACGCCTAGCTACGTTTCCACCACCAGTAACTATACCCACCCTAAATCCATGGTTTATCAATTCTTTTACACTTTCTTTTAAAATTAATAAATTGTTAACATTTTCTTCATCGAAAAATTTCCCACTTACCTTTAAAATAATATTCATCACTTATGAGAAAAAAGGGAATAATTTTAAAGTTATATGGGATAGTCATCTGGCAACTTATGCCTAAAGTACTTACCAGTTTCTGGATCTTTAAATAATCCTATTTTTACACCCTTCCTGCCCTTTGGAGCTAATGCCCAAGCTTTCTCTGGCACTAGTTCCATTTCCTTACCATTTGGTGTTTTTACTTTAACAGCCCTCTTACCTGAACTCATATTCTATCTATAGTATTGTTATAGGACTAATTTTATAAACCTTTCCATGAGTTAGATGAAGGATAATACCTTAAGTCCTTCAAGGGTAATATTAAAGGTTTACATTAACTTTCAAATCGATCTCGTCATTCCTCCATCGATTAAAATTGTTGTACCAGTAATATAACTTCCATAATCTGATGAAAGAAAAATTAAAAGAGAGCCTAAATCTTCCTTTATTCTACCAGTTCTACCTAAGGGTATTTGAGACAATACTTCTCTTTTCCAAACTACATCAATCGGCTCCCCTATTTTTTCTGCGAATTTCCTTAGAGATTTCTTAGCACCTTCAGTTTCAAAACTACCCATTAAAATCACATTTACAGTTATGTTAAACTCTCCTAATTCTTTACTAAGTAATTTAGCCATCTGAATTAATGAGGCTCTAGAAATATCAGCAAGAGAGAAAATCCTTTGAGGTTCTTTTACGGTCCAAGATGATAAGAAGAATATCCTACCCCATCTCTGATTTTTCATAAATTCATACACTAAATTCACCAATTTTATTGCACTTATTAGATATAATTTGATTGAATATTCCCAATCTTCCATAGAATTCTCAAAGAAATAGGAAGGTTCCCTTGGAGGGTTTCCAGAGTTAACAATTAATATATCTATTCCATGCATTATCTCAAATGATTTGCTAACTAATAACTCTAATGATTTATAATCCGTTAAATCAGCTGTGAAACCCCAAACTGAGGGGCTTATTTTCTTAAGTTCTGTAAGAGCCTTACGTACCTTCTCTTCACTTCTAGAGGAAATGATAACATTACAACCTTCTCTTAAAAAAGCTTCAGCAACACCTTTCCCTATTCCCTCCGTTGATGCTGTAACAAGAACTCTCTTTCCAGAAATATCAATATTCATAAGAGAACTTATGGAAAGAAAATTTTAACTTTTAGGGGAAAGTTTTTTGAATACTTCTAAAACGGAAACAAAATCGAATTCAGAATAACCTAATGCTTCAGCCATTTTATATAACTGTAATGCTAAGGACGAAATTGGTGTTATAACTTTCAAATTTTGTGATTCTCTCATTATAATTTCAAGATCTTTTCTCATATGTTTAGTAGCAAACTGAGTGGAGTAGTCCCCTTTTACTAGTTTAGGCATTTTTAATTCAGTTGTAGGTGACCTAGCACTACTTAATGAAGATAATAAATTAGCTATTTGTTGAGGATCAAGACCAGCTTTTAATCCGAAATTATATGCCTCTGCTATAGCTGCTACATATGAACCCAACAACAAGTTATTTACTAATTTAGCATATAGACCCATCCCATTACTTCCCATATAAACTATCGAGGATGCAGTCTCTTTCAATATATCGTATACTATATCAAATTTTTCTTTAGGACCACCAACTAATACGACTAGCTTCTTCTGTTCTACAAATGTAGAAGTGCCTATTACGGGAGCGTCAAACATAGTTCCATTAACACTTTCTATCTTTTTAGCAAGGCTAACACTTAACGTAGGACTTATGGTACTCATATCAATTAAAATCTTACCTTTCATTATAGGTATTATTGGCTCTACAACGTTCTTAACTGCATCATCGTCTGATAACATGGTAATTATTACGTCTGATTTTTCAACTAATTCATTGATAGAAGAAGCTTTGCTAACTTTATACTCCTTAACAAAGCTTTCCGCTTTATCTGCTGATCTATTATACACTATATGAAGCTTGCCTGCCTTAGCTAAATTAGCCCCAATTCTATACCCCATTATCCCTAAGCCTATTAAACCGACTTTCATAAGACATTTAACTTTTTATAAATTAAAAGATTTAACGTATGTTTCAATTATTCTTTTTATCTTACCCTCAATATCAACCAGATCAATTGAAAGAATTATTGCATTGTATTCTGTTTGTAATTTATTTATCTCATTCTTTAACTCCTCAAAAGATTTAACGTTAACGTAAACATCGTAAATATTCCCATAGAGGGGAATTGATCCTTCGATTAGTCTTTGTGAATAGACTGTAACCCTATATTTTTTCATAGTTGGCTTTGAAGTAGAAATGACTTCCAATTCCTTCTTCCCTATTTCCATAACTTTTAAAATATTGTATCCCTCTAATTTTACCCTATCTCTCGTCTCATCTTGTATAATTAAAGGATATTCTGTAAGAATCCTAACATTAGAAGGCTCTGAAAGTGAGAATAGTATCTTTTTGCCTAGTAAAGTATCTAAGCCTTTCTTCTGCTTTGAGTACCAAGAAGATATTGGAACGTTTCTGGATAAACGATTATAAACATAAAATGTCTTCACACTTTTTTCGATAACAGTTATATCTTTAGTGGTAAGTTTATATACTATTTCAACATCTGGATTTTCAATATATGGAGGGAAGCCTTTCTCTGCTAATGTCTTGCCAACTTCCCTTTTTATCTCGTGTTTAATGCTTTCATAATATGATAGTCCAAATTCTTGAATAATTTTATTTTCTCGTTTCTTAGTATTTTCATCTAGCTCTACACCTAGCACGTACCTCCTATTTTTCATATTGTTTAGTATTTTTAATGATTTCTCCATAAAGTCGTGCTTAATATTATCTATTTCGTCCTCACAGATGTAACATTTACGCGTTTGGAACTCCTCTGAAAAATATAGGTGAAACCACTTTTCAGCTATATTACCAAGATTCTGTGAAATCTCTTTAATTACTGAAAGATCAGATATTTGGTGATTTTTAATCTTGCTGTCTAGATATAACATTATTAATATTTTTATCGATCTACCTCTTTCCTTATTCTCTAAACCGTAACCTAATCTAGCAAAACAACGACCTAAACAACTATCACACAAAGGATATTTCGAAATTATTTGTATTGATTTCTCTATAATCCAATTATCAGATCTTTCCTCCGAAGAGTTTTTCAATGTCACTCCTCCTTCTTTTTACAATCTTTAATAATTTATTCATATTATTATACCACTCTAGAAGTTCCCTTACTTCATCTATCTCTAACCCGGCACCTTCAGCTATTCTTCTCATCCTTGATTTGTCAATTATACTCGGATTTTCTAGCTCCTTATAAGTCATGGAATTTAATGCGGCAATCCACCTCTTAATTTTCTCTTCTCCCAATTTTAATTGCTCTTCAGTAGGAGTAGGTAACAACACTCCTAATCCTGGTATATGTTGAAGCACCTTTGATAACGGACCCATTTTCCTTAACGCAACTAGCTGATCGTAAACGTCTTTAAGAGTTAATTTTCCTTTGCCAGTCATTACATCCTCCATTTTCTTTTGAACTTTCTCATATTCTTCTAGTCCTCTTACCTTATCTAGGATTGTTTCTATATCTCCCATACCTAATATCCTTGCCACATACCTTTTAGGATTAAAGACTTCTAATTCATCTATTTTTTCTCCAGTACCTATGAACTTTATAGTAGCCCCCGTAGCTGCTACTGCTGACAAAGCTCCGCCACCCTTAGCAGTACCATCCATTTTAGTTATTATGATTGCCCCAATAGGACTAGCCTGATGAAACCTTAATGCCAGATCATAAGCCTTTTGCCCTATTGAAGCGTCTATGACTAAAATAACTTCATCTGGCCTTATTGCCTCATACATTTCTTTCATCTCCTCTAATAGTTTAGTTTCTTCACCATATCCATGCCTACCTGCAGTATCTACAATAATTATATCAGTTTTATTTTTAATAAAGGTAGAAACGCCGTGCTGTGCTATTTCTATAGAATTCGTATTATTTGGCTCACCGTATACTGGCACATCAATTTGAGAACCTAACTGCACTAATTGATCATAAGCTGCTGGTCTATAAGTGTCTGCAGCTACTAAGCCTACCTTATAACCCTTTTTTTTATAGAAAAAAGCTAGTTTGGCAGTAGTAGTGGTCTTTCCACTACCTTGAACACCAACTAACATTATTATGTAGGGTATTTTAGTCGGATTTACTGAGGGCTCCTTATCTCCTCCAAATAACTTTGATAGCTCATCATATACTATTGAAATGAACCATTCCTTTCTTTCTAAAATAGAGGGAGGCTTCTCTTTAGTTAACCTTTCTCTAATTTTAGATGTCAAAGAAAAAACAAGCTTTACATTAACATCGGATGAAATAAGAGATTTTTGGAGATCTTTAATAAATTCATCAACAGCTTTTTCATATGGTGTTGACCCAGTTAAAAATTTTCTTACAGCGTCTTTTATGTTTTCCAACATTATCATTTGACCCTAACAATTTTTCTCCTTCCCATGATTTCCCAATACTCTACTTCAGCGTTTGGCCTTATTTTAGATATCAGCTCATCTTCTGTAGGCTTCTCCATTTCAAATGTTTCATAAGTCTCTAGATCCATTACTTGTATTTTATCTCCCATATCTGCAATTATTTGACCTACATGTTTCTCGATAATTGGTACTTCTACTTGTTGATCTACTGGCGCCATAAGAGTTTTCTTTGCCCCACTAAAGACACCAATGGCTACCACATTAGCCTTAGCACTGCCATGCTTTCCAGTTTTTGCCTTAGTTATCTCAACTACTCTGCAAGGTTCGCCATCTATAATTACATAACTACCTACTTTTAAGTCACCAACTGTGGTATACGTTATACCCATCTTTAAACCCTTTTATATCATAAAGGACTAAACTTTAAACTCTTACGCACATAAAAACGCTCTGAGCTTTGGCCCTTCATCATTAGTCAGCCCTAGCTAGATCTTCACAGCAATTTTATTTTATTTAAAGGTAGGTATTAAAGTATATGCCATGGAAAATACGATGTACAGTGTGTAATACAGAGCGTATACTAAATATAAGCTTTGACATAGGTGCTCAAAAGACAATCTACATATATTGCAACATTTGCAAGAGGAACACTTTTAATGAAATTTTAGGATATATTGAACAGTGATGAAGACCAAAAAATGAACGATGAAATAACCTGTCTCGGCTGAATTTAACTTATATAATCTTTATTAGCTATTTTTTCTGGAATGTACTGAAATGCTAAGAATTTTAAACCTTTGCTTGCCATAGCTTCAATTTCTAATTTAGCCTTCTTCTGTAAAAATGTATTTATTTCCTCTTGCCACGCTTTAGTTTTAAACCATTCATAGTTCTTTATTTCTTCTGCTCTCTTAATGTCAGCTTCCTTAGCTTTAATTATATAATTCTTCCTTTCAATATCGCTTAAATATGGTTTCTTTTTAGCATTACCGAAAATATCACTCATCGATACACCTAAAAACTTTGCATCCGGTGTAGCTAATCTCTCACTTTCATAGGATAATGAAATAGATCCTATTCGGAATACGCTAAATATATACCATCCATAAGGGTCGGCATCAGTTAATATATAAACTGGTAATTTAAGCTCTTCATTAAGCCTTCTAACAAATCTTCTAGTAGCTCTATCAGGCTGACCCGCACTAGTTATTAGGATGGATTTATATTGTTTCCAGAATCCAGCTCTATGTAACTGTTGAAAAACTGCATCCTTCTCTACCACTAGTACGAATTCCGCATCTACATCTATAAAATCTATAAGATCTGGTGTAGGTTCAATAGCGTAAGCACCATGACCCGTTTTACTTAAGTCTATTATATCGTTTCCACTTCTTATTCTTAAATTGCCTACAACCTTACCTTTTTCTTTGCTTAATATTAACATTTCTTCTCTAAGAAGAGAAGTAAAAACCTCAATGTCCACTATTACACTGTCTGATTCCTTCTGTTCATCCCATGTATTCTCTGAAGATATAATTTTCCCATCAATAGATTTCAAAACTAAGGAATGTTTGCCTCTATAATAAAGATCACGTATTGTAGGGTATTCATCATTAACTAAAGCGTCATAAATAATTGAAGCCATTAATGCAGTTTGCATGAATCTTCTAGCTTCATTTAAATCTAGAAAATTACGTTTAAGCTTCTTTTCTCCTAATAATAATAATTTTCTTTTCTCGTCATATATCGCATTAGATAAAGTCCTCATTGGTATTTCCATAATTAATGGTTCTCCTTTCTTTAACTGCTCAATTAAATTTAAGAATTTATCACGTAAGACAGTAGCAGCTCTTTTTCTCGCCTCTTTATCTACTTTTGATGTAAGTTCAGAGCTCATTCGCTATCCACCTTATACATTTTCCTATATTCTTCTATATCAGTTAAATTTAACTTTTTTGATATAATTCTAAATAGCTCATCTTCTATTTCAGATTGATATTTGAATATCAATTCCTTACTTCCATTAGATAAAAATACTGCAAAGGATCTACTAACCTCTGGCACGTATTTTAAATATGTAAGTAGTTTTTTCTTAGCTTCCTCTTCCTTTTTCTTTTCAGATAAATATTGTTTCAACTTCCTTGCTACTTCCATTAAGGTATTCTTTATCTCTTTCTCAATATCTTCTACTTCTGCAATACTTTCTTTACCCGCACTCTTATAAGGTATTTTAGTGCTACACAAGTGTACCATTATGACCATTTGATATTGATCACTCTCAATGCCATATCTCTTCCAGTCTATTTCTTCTACAACCTTCCATATAACGTCCGATTTCTCGTCATATATTAATGGAATTTTGTTAGCATACCTAAGTACTACAGGTTCTTCGCTAACTGGTATGCTTCCCCCGTATGCTATGCCTGCCTCAACTATGAATGGGTGACCTTGATATGCTTTAGGCTTTCTACTTACTGCAGCAACGAATTCTGGATTGAAAATTTTCTTTAACCCTAACTCTATTAAATCCTCGCCTATAACAGATAGAGAATCTGCTGATGGAGCTCTAAAATCCTCATATTTCTTTAATACTTCTACTAATTTAGTTATTTCTTCCTCACTAAGAGATTTAACTTTTTTACTTCCTTTAAGTCCAGATAACTCTAGTAACTTTTCTGCAGTTGTCTCACCAATGCTTTGAAATTCATTAATAAGAAACTCCTTAAGTATATAATCCTTCTTTAAATTATTTATCATTATTTTTATTTCCTCTCTGTCAACACCATAAGGATGAGGCTTAACTTCTTGAGGAGGCTTAGGTATTTTATTAGTCAGTCTAGGGTAGTATGTTACATTCCCTTCAGGATCTTTGAAAATAAATTCAGCGTAAGGGGTTATTATATAAGTTCTTCTTATATATTCATATATTCTGGGTTTAGCTTTTGACCAATCTCCTGGTATGTAAATTGATACTGAAGTACCATGAAAGCCGTTGTTGTTAGCCACTGATTTCCTTTCTACAATTATTGGCTCATTTTTATTTATATCTATTTTCAGTTTAAAACTATAAATTCTTTTAGAGTTTATCGGAGAAGTCTCTATTTCTACTGGTCTATCTTGATGCATCTGACTATATAATACGGCAGCCTTAACTCCTAGTCCATACATGCCCCTAGTTTGTCTGTTTACGTACTTTGAACTGTAAAGTATCTTCCCGAAAGCATTCGGAACTTCATGAGGAGGAATACCTATACCATTATCTGTTACATTAACTTTATATATTTGCCTACTTTCATCTATTAAATCTATAATTATTTTAATATTGGGTAAGATTCCATGAACATCAGTAGCGTCTAAAGAATTTTCCACTAATTCCCTAACTGTTTGATATAAGGCTCTAGCTGGATTTGGAAATCCCGCTAACTCTGGATTCCTCTTAAAGAATTCAGCTGGAGATAAGCTAGTAAACTTCTCCTTAGCAGACATAATTATTACACCTTATATATAGAATCCTTTAGCTTAATAAAGACGCAGCCAAAATAGGAAGTATTATTGTAGCATCTCCATAAATAGTTACGTGTTTAGCTGTAGGTCTTATCTTATTCCAGGATATTGCCTCTCTAGGTTTTGCCCCGCTTAAACTGCCATCGTATTCTTGAGCCGTAGTTACGTATACCGCATAATCTAAACCGTCTTTAAATTGATTCCACCATATTGTGTGATGCTTACTTATCCCTCCACCTATTATTAACGCTCCACTCTTTTTAGAAGAAAATACTAAATCTTTAATTAACCTCATATCATCAAATAAATTAATTTTAAAATCAAGAAATTGCGATTGAATAAATAAATTTGTACCAAAACTGCCATCAACAATGCCTGGAACTATTATGGGAATCTTTTTTTCATAAGCTGCTCTTAATATAGAATGCGAATCATTTATCCTTTTGCCAAACTCCCATAATAACTCATAAACGGGTAATTCTTTCTTATCCTTTACTATTTCTGGTAAAAACCTTCTTACAACGTCCTCTATAACTTTACCATAAGACTCAAATGGAACCAAAATATTACCTAATCTATGTATCTCTAATTCTCTTAGCATAGAATCATCGAAATCAAAAGAACCTTTATAATATTTACCCCCAAAACTTCTCGCTATATCATGATCTATAGTACCACCAGTTGTTACTACTATGTTAAAAAACCCCTTTTTTATAAGATCAGCAAATAATCCCCTAAGACCAGTTGAGACTAAATTAGCGGTAAACGACAAAAATCGTAAATCCGCTTCGTTAACCATCTCCTTTATAATCTTAGAACCGTTTACTAAACCTTCACAAGTAAATCCATATATTTTCTCATAAATATTGATTATACCACTATATTGCTTTAATTCGTCTAATGATATATCTTCAATAGGATTCTTTAATAATTCATCTCTAGATGTCATCCTTTAGTTACCCCGATCGGTCTTAAACGCATTACTAATTTCGCTATTTTAACCTCATGAGCTACCTTAGCAACCCTATCAACATCTTTATAAGCACCAGGAGCTTCTTCTGCAATTACTCTTCTAGTAGCAGCCCTAACTACTATACCCTTTTCGGCCAAAGTCTCTACTACAATATTTGCTGGGTAATTTCTCACAGCAGCTTCTCTCGACATCCACCTTCCCGCTCCATGAGGAGCAGTATACCAGGTTCTTCTACCTTCTGGAATTCCTACCATCACGTAACTTGCTGTTCCCATACTGCCTGGTATTAAAACTACTTGACCTATATTTCTATGATCAGCAGGTATTTCAGGACTACCTGGCGGAAAAGCTCTCGTTGCACCTTTTCTATGAACTAAAACTTTTTTTCTTTTTCCTTCTATATTATATTCTTCAATCTTCGCTATATTATGAGCTACATCATATACTATATGTAAATCAAACTTCTCAGGGTCTGTTCCGAAAACTCTACCAAAACTTTCCCTAACCCAATGCGTAATTAATTGCCTATTAGTCCAGGCAAAATTGGCCCCAGCAGCCATCGCATGGAAATAATCTTGCCCTTCTCTGCTTTCAAAGGGTACAGCAGCTAACTCCCTATCTGGTAATTGGATATTATATTTTTTCATTGCTCTTTCCATTATTTGAAGATAGTCACTTGCTATTTGATGACCTAGCCCTCTAGATCCTGTATGAACCATCACCATAACTTGTCCTTCATGATCAACTCCCAAAGCTTTAGCCACTTGAGGATCAAATATCTTATCAACTATTTGAATTTCCAGAAAATGATTTCCTGCCCCTAAAGTACCTAATTGGGAAGCACCTCTTTGTTTAGCTATGATGCTCACTTTTGAGGGATCTGCCAATTCCCAACTTCCATGTTGCTCCATGTGATCCATGTCTTCTTTCCATCCAAATCCTTTATCTACTGCCCATGCAACTCCTTCTGATAAGACTTGATCTAATTGCTGTGGCGTTAATTTAACCTTGCCTTCACTACCTACTCCACTTGGCACATTTCTGTGTAACTCTTCTACAAGCTCAGTTAATTTAGGTTTTATATCTTTATAATCTAAGTTAGTTCTAAGTAACCTAACTCCACAATTTATATCATAACCTATTCCTCCAGGGCTGACTACACCTCCCTCATCTATTGCTGTTACAGCAATGCCACCTATTGGAAAACCGTAACCTTGATGTCCATCTGGTAAAACATAAACGGCCTCTTGCACACCTGGTAAACATGCAACATTCGTGGCTTGTTTCAAGGTTAAATCTTGTTTCATTTTCTCAATTAGAACATCATCAGCGAATACAATTACTGGAACCTTCATACAACTTTGTTCTTCTTTAGAAATGCGCCATTCGTATGAATTAACTCTTGTGAGATTAATTTGCATCATGACTCAAGTATAAATATACTTTTAGGCTAAATAAAACTATACCTAATTACTACAATATTTTAGTAATATCTAGAAAAGCTTATATTAAAATTGTATTATAAGTTATTAGATATTTATATTAAATTATGTATATTAATTATATGATCAAATTTTCTTTTCAGCTTTTTTACTCATTAATTCTATAATTTCATCAAATTTCTTTTTAATTTTTTTCACAGATGAATCTATACAATTAGAATCACTTTCTAAAACTACCTCTCTTAAAAATTTATATGCGCAGGCTTTACTATGAAAGTAAAGTTTATTCCCATGAATTTCCAATAGTATACCTTGACCTTCTGGAAAGGTTCTACCGCAAACATTACAAACGTATTTCCTCTTCATAGATTGATCGTTGATTTTATATTTTTAAAAATAACGGTAAATGGTGCTATTCAGCAAATTTGGTGTGATAATTAATGCTAGATCAACTTGACCAGCGATTAAGGCAACTAATCGAGGAAAAACATTGGAATAAACTCACTAATATCCAAGAAATGTCCTTTAAGCCCATTAGTAATGGGCATAATACTTTAATAATAGCACCAACAGGTTATGGTAAAACAGAGGCTGCTTTATTTCCTATTCTAAATAAAATGCTACATGAAGACGTAAAACCCGTTACTGTAATTTATATTACGCCGTTAAAGGCCTTAATTAACGATCTTTTACATAGAATAAATTGGTGGTCATCGAGACTTGGTTTCTTAGTTAATAGAAAACACGGAGAAGTTCCGCAAAAAGAGAAAAACTTAAGGTTAAAGAAGATTCCCCATATAATAGTAACTACGCCAGAAGGATTAGAAATAGATTTAGATTGGGCAAGTAGATTTAGAGAGTATTATAAGAACGTTAAATGGGTAATAGTTGATGAAGTTCATGAACTAGTTAGTTCAAAGCGTGGCACTCAACTCTCTATACTTCTTGAAAGATTGAAAAGTTTTATTGGTTATGATTTCCAACGCATAGGTTTATCTGCAACTGTAAGTGATGAAGAAAAAGTCGCTAAGTTCCTTTTTGGATCTTCAGAAAGAAAGATGTCAATAATTAAATTACAAGATACGAGAAATTTTGAAATAAAAATCAGAAAAATTAAAAATGATTCTATAATGTGGAAAAATGCAGCTGAACTAATACATCAATCAATAGAGAAACCTACTTTAATATTTACTAATTCTAGGTTTTCTACAGAGAGACTATATGAGGAATTGGAAAAATTAGGAAATACGGAGATTTACGTTCATCACTCTTCGATTTCCAAAGATTTAAAGAATCTAGCAGAAGATGAACTGAGGAACGGTAATGCTAAAGCTGTAGTTTGTACTAAAACTTTAGAATTAGGCATACATGTTGGCGATATTAAGAAAGTTATAATGCTAAGACCTCCTACCTCGGTATCCTCTTTTCTGCAAAGATTAGGAAGAAGTGGTCATATAGTCCACGGAATTCCTAAAGGGGAGATAGTATGCTTCTACGATTTCGACGTAATGGAAGCGTTTGCATTATATATTTCAGCTAAAAAAGGTAAAATTGAGAAGCCAACAATAGATGATGGTTTAGATGTCGTAGCAAGAGAATTACTTGGAATGATATTACAATATCAAAAAATAAGCATAGATGACGCATACAATATTATCCATAACTCGTATATTTACAGAAATTTAAAATTATCTGAATTCATGGAGTTAATTGAGTATTTAGCTAAAAATAATATTATTAAAATAGATAATGGATACCTAAAATTAGGTTATAATTTCTTTAAAATTTGGAGATTTAATAAGGATAGTAAAAGCGGATGGGGAAAGGAGTTCTCAGAGTTTTTCTCGTTAATAAACAATGATGAAACCTTTACTTTAAAATATAACGGAGTTACAGTGGGAGAAATAGATGCTGTTTACGTTTATAAGCACGTGCGTGCAAATGATATCATAAGGATAAGCGGTAAATTATGGAAAGTTACGAGGATAAATCTTAACAAAAGCACAATAGATGTATCCCCAGTAAATGAAGGTGAAGGTGAGATACCCATATGGAAGGGGGAAAGTACTTCTAAGTCCTCAGTAATAGTGAATTCAATAAAGAACATAATCAAAAATTTTAATAAGTATTATTCTATTATGAAAGATATTCTAGATAAAGACGCAATGGATAGTTTATTAAAAATCCTCAGTGAGTATAAGGAACAAAGTTTGAATATTCCAATAGATAATATTATAATAGTGGAAAAAAGAGAGGATGATGAATGGATTTACAGCACACTAATTGACGAGAAAATAGCCAATACGTTATCTCATATTCTACTTTATTTAGTTATAAAGAAGTATACTCTAAACGCGTTTGCTAGAAGTTCTATATATGGCTTCTCGATAAAAGGAACACCTATAGATTTGTTAAAAGAAGTAGTGAATATGGATGACAATAAAATTCGAAAAATTATATTACAATCAATATTAAGATCTCCATTATATATAGCAACACTTAAAGAAATACAGCCAAGTTTTGGAAAGATATCTAAAATTAATTTGAAAGAAGATAGATTTCTGATAAAAGAAGCGTTAAGACAGACATTAAAAAGATATTTCAGCATAAAGAAGACTTTAGAGTTTATTAATAAGATAAGAAGGCAAGAGATAAGAATGATATACGTTGATAATCCCACTCCTCTTAGTGATGCTGTACTCAGCCACGCCCAAATAAGACCTTGGCTGCTTGACTTAAATGTCAGTATATATCAAGCATTAAAAGGTGGTGCTTATACTGTTAATGAGTTGTCAGAGGTACTAGGAATTTTACCTAAAAGTCTTGAAAACAAACTTAAACAGCTGAGAAGGGCTAATAATAAGTACAAGGTTACCTCTTTCGTTGATGTTGATAGTAGGGAAAATAGATGGTGTTTATACGAAGATTTTATTAGTATAGTGAAATCTGAGGAATATTACTCATCATTCGCACCATTAAACCAAAATGAGATATTTATAGCTAATTTAAAGTCTGGTGACAATCAGGTTGAAGTGATATTCAAACCTAAAGATCTTCTAAATTCGCCAGATGAAATACTAAGAAAAATACCATTTAACAATATAGAGGAAGTCAAAGTAAGAGAAGCTATAGATACTTCTTATCAATTTTCACAGAAATATTATCACGTGGGAAAGGATATAATAATATATTTATTATTGAACGCAGTAGCGTACTTACAAAGTTTAAAATACTCGTAGCTAAATAATTTATTTAGTGATGATGCCCTTCTGTTTGATCGATGATAAGGGCCCGTGTTACTGAACTAACGTTATGAGTTAGATTTATTTTTCTATACCTATTTGTGTCACGTGAGGTAAAATGTCACAGAAACTAAATGAAGTAATAGTTAGAAGATCTAAAAGCGTAGAAGATCATGTCTTAGATATAATTGTAATGTTTAATCAAGGTTTCGATGAAATAAAATTAAAGGGAGTCGGAAGGGAAATTTCTAAAGCCGTAGATATTTATAATTCACTAAAAGAAAGATTAGGGGATGGAATACAGTTAGTAGGAGTAGAAACGGGAAGCGAAACAAAGGATAGAAGAAGAATATCATATATTTTGCTCAGACTTAAGAGAGTTTACTGAGGAGAGTATCTCATTGTATACATCCACTACTACGTCTGCAGCATTAATTTTATTTTGCGAAATACTATCAATAATAGCCATTAGCTTAGCAGTCCTATCTTCAGAAATTAAATCATAAAACTTAGAGCTTAGGAAATTATATACGGAAATTCCCTTAGAGGTTGCCACTAAATACGACCTTTTCTTACTGGAGATTACGTATCCATGTCTAATTAAGTTATCGATAGTTTTCGCATAAGTACTTGGCCTTCCTATACCCTTAGATTTCATTAACGAGATGATATCAGAGTAGTTTAATAGCTGTTCACTAGAACCTCTGCTAATCTTGATTTTAGGAATTACTTTACCTAAGGGTAAATTATAAGTTTTAATATCGTATATTTTAGTAAATCCATTACTTACATGAGATAATAATTCGATTATGACTTCTTCACTTTTTCTTAATGTTATTAAATACTTAGTCCTAATACCTACACCATGTACCATTTGACTGGCTACAAATCTCTTAAAGATTAAATCATACAGCAAAAAGTGCAGTTTAGTAAATCTTATTGAGTACCTAAACGGATTTTCTTCAATTTCTTGGATTAGTTCATTTACGTCTATAGCTCGTGTAGGTCTAATTGCCTCATGTGCACCTTCCTCCTCTGAACCCCATGATCTAGGAGTAAAATCATCTAATATCCCTCTTTTTTGTAAATACTCTTTAGCTATTTCAATACCTACCGATGAGACGTGAGTACTATCAGTCCTATGATATGTTATTAAACCTGCCTCAAAAAGATCTTGAGCTAATTTCATAACTACATTAGCAGGTAACCTGAATCTATTATTAGCCTCAATAAGTAAAGTATCGGTAGTGAAAGGTGAAGGAGGTGATAATAAAATAGTTTCGTCAGATATTTTCTCTATATTAATCTCTTTTATATCATTTATATATTCTTCCATTTTCACTTTATCTTTAAAATATTTTTTGATTACATAGCCGTTTACATCTATATATACAACATAACCCATGCTATTTTTATACTTAAGAGTTTTATCAACTATCCAACCTAGAACTGGTGTTTGAACTCTACCTGCTCCATGGTTAAAATTACTAAATTTGACTTTAAGTAAATTACTAAGTTCAAAGCCAATCCATCTATCCTCTATTCTTCTAACAATTTGGCTTAGAACTAAATTTACATTAATTTTCCTAGGATTTCTTAATGCACTTAGTATAGCCTTTTTGGTTATTTCATGATATTCTATTCTATAAATTTCATTATTATACGGAGATAAGAATGCTGCTACATCGTAAGCTATTTTCTCTCCTTCAGCGTCAGGATCACTTGCTATGAAAACCTTATCAACCGATAACGATATCTCCCGAAGCAAATTAATTATAGTATCTGCTAACTGAACATTTTCCGAACCACAATATAGACATTTATTAGAGGAGCTTGAAAATGTTCTATTACAATCTAAACATCTTTTTAAAGTACTATAGTAAGGTTTTATAACATTATTATAGTTATCAACCTTTATACCGTAATAGCCTATATTATCTAATGTTAAATCAGTTAAATGACCTTTAGTTGCAACTATATCTAATACATAAATCTGATTCCCATCAACAATTATTGTCTCATATACTGGAATATGATTTATAATCCTAATAGAAGGTTTGCTAAATAATTTTGCAATAGTTTTAGCTTTGGTAGGAGATTCTACTATGAGCAAACCAGTAATTATATTAAAGCTAGCCTTGTTGTTGCTATTTTCCCTCGATTCCTTTAATTTTTCTTTGACCTCGTTCAAATTCATTTCAGAAATATTATTAAAAATTATATTATGAAATAACTTCTGCAATTTTTTCTTTAAAATTTCAAATATAAATTTATCATCAATTAAAATAACAGATAAGCCTAAAGTTAACCCACCATTATAAAGCCTACTAGCTCTCCCAGAACCTTGTAAATAAGTTATGATATCTGGATATATGATATAATAGTTAGCACCATCAATTGTTATAACAAAGTTATCTGAAATTAACGTTTTCTCACTCATCTCCTTTAGCTTGTCTTTGACCATAGAAATGTAGTATGTCATCTCTTCACGAACTTTTTCAAGCCTCTGATTATTAATCTTCTCACCCTTAATTAAAGAGAGCTTTATGAGTTGTGCCTCAGAAGGACTTAAAACTAATATATCGTTCTGTATTTTTGATACGTCAATTTTAAGCGTTTTTGCTACTTTAAGTAATGTAAATGGGTTTGTAATTGCATCAAATAATTTAACCTTTATTTTAGGCACACCATAAAATATAACATATTTTAACCTTCTCGGCTCGTCAATGCCTCTAACTGCTACACCATAATGAGATGCTGAACCTATTAAAATGTCCACTTTACCTTCTGAAAAATCATCTAAAAATCTTCTACCACTAATTGCAAGTTTAGGTTTAAGTCCAAATTTTTCAATCATCGTTTCTATTTCTTTTAATTTAGATCTTCCATATTCTTTAGAAACTAAGACCAAACCTCCACTTCCTAATTCTTTGACTATAGAAAGATCTAAGAAATCACTATAAGAATCTATTATGTTTCTAGCATATAGCTGAATTGATGCTGGTTCAAATCCAGTTAATAATCTTAATGCTTTTTGTTTTATTCCCTTAGGTCTTATTGTAGCACTCGCTATTACCAATTGAGAAATCTTTCCGTTAAAACTCGCAATTTTAAGTTCAAGCTCTCTAATTTTTTCCTTAATATTCTCATCTTCTGTTAAAAAGTGATATTTCTGCCTTAATCTAATTAGTTGTATAGCACTTTCATAAGCCTCCTTTGGTATCCCTAGCAATGTTATAAGTCTATCAGTGGTTTTTCCACTTTTTATTACAGCATCTGCATCGTCAATAGCAACTAAAGAAGGATTAAAAGATCCTATGTTGTCGATATTTCTATTTAAATAATTTATTGTAATCACACTTACCCCCTTACTATCTACTTTTCCACAAAAAACGGTAGCACCTAATTTTTCTAATCTTTTACATACTTGTTCCATTAACGACTTAGTTGGTACTATATATACTACATTTTGCCCAACAAATGTTGAATATACCATTATTGTAGTAGTCTTCCCTAAACCAGTAGGAGCTGACATGGTGAAGCTTTGATTATTTACAAGTCTTCTTAGCCATAGCTTCTGCAGTGACCAAGGTTCATAGCCGGTTTTTTCTCTAAAATAATTGAATATATTTTCGTATGCAGTAATATTATAATATAAACTCCAATAGTTCCTTATTTTTTTATTATTTAATAGCAAATTATACAATATCTTTACTTTAGAAAAATAATTTCCCTCGCTAATGTCATTAATGTCTGGCAGACATGATTCGCAAGGTAGTCCTTTAATTAGTCTGTCAGCAGTTATTTCTCCCCCACAATTGGGACATGCATTTAAATATACTGCACTGATCATTGCTAAAAGAAATCTTTATGGTAGTAAGATCTTTTAAAAGAGTAATCTGAGTGTTACTAGATTACGGTTAACTTTTTTAGCTCCATATTAATGTGTATTTGAGACCAAAAAGAGGTGGAAAAAGTGAGCAGTGCAACTCCAACTCCAAGTAATGTAGTTTTAATAGGAAAGAAACCAGTAATGAACTATGTTTTAGCAGCATTAACGCTGCTAAATCAAGGAGTAAGCGAAATAGTAATAAAAGCTAGAGGAAGAGCTATAAGTAAAGCTGTAGATACAGTAGAAATAGTAAGGAACAGATTCTTACCAGACAAAATAGAAATTAAAGAAATCAAGATAGGAAGCCAAGTAGTAACAAGCCAGGATGGAAGACAGTCAAGGGTTTCAACAATAGAGATAGCAATAAGGAAAAAATGAATAAGAGCTTGATTTTTTAGACTTTTCTTTTATCCATTACTTTTAATAAGGACTACTAGTTAATTTTAATTTGGATATATATGAGTCAACAACCTACTGTAAAGGTTGAATTTGAGGGAAAGGCTAGAATAGGCGAGATTATGGGAAGTTTTAAAGCAATACAATTAAAGCCAGAAGACTTCTCTAGTCCACTAGCACTTCAAATGGCACTTTCCAGAATATATTCAGAGTTGATGAACATGTTAAATCAAAGACAAGAGATGCATTATGTAGCCGATGTAAGATTTACAGATTCTATGGGCAATCCGATAAGTATAGGAGTAGATTTTGGAGATAAAATACCGCCTTTAAGTAAGAAGGAAGTTAAGGTGAAGATAACTATTGAATTTTATGACGAAGAGTAGCCCTTCTCTCTAAATAAGATTTAGCTAAGAAGGTAAGTATAAAATCATCAAATGGATTTAATCTGTATTCCGATTCATTTAATTTTGTTATGAGACCTATTTTACTCATGTAACTTATACTATGGTAAGATACCTTTTTAGAAAAATAAGGCTTTAAAACATCGAAAGCTTCTCCTATGTTAAACTTATTATAGTTAAATTTTTTGAAGAGTAAAAAATATATGATGACCTCCCTTTTCTTAAGCCACCTCATTATCATCAGCCTGGTTACTCATCATGATCAGTCCTTACAAGTCCATTCATCTTTATAATATTTACTTATAAATTACTTAATATGACTTATGTGGATAAGGGAAGCAAAATATGCAGACCAACTGAAGTAAAGAATATAGAAATAGGTGATACAATAATTGTCTACCCAGTCTCATTAAATATTAATGGTAACATTATTACCTTCCCTCCTCTCTCGTTAATTAGTGAAAAATGTGGTAATGAAATTCAAAACATAAGCTGGATTGAAGGTATAAGGATTAATGAGAGCATATTCAAAAATATCGATTTCTCTGAAGGCAATGAATACGTTGAAGGAGAATTAAATATATTAGAACCCTCAATCCTTACTGCATTTACGTTAAAACAATTACTTGGGAAAAAAATAAGAGCTAGAGCTAAAAAAACTACAGGAGTACCATTACTAAGTTTAGATAAAATTCCAATAATAAGTTTAGAAAATGGTAAAGTAAATGTTGGTATATATTTTATGGATTATAGAGATATATACATAAAATTATTTAGCTATTCAATATTTTATTATATACTATCAAAATCTTCAGAAGAGGTCTCATAAACATTAAATGAGAGAATATCGCTTTCCTTCCTTTTCCTAGCTTGATACTCTTCTGCAGTTCCACTCACTATTATTTCATACAATTTAGCCTGCTTTCCTTGATATGGCCTTAGAATCCTTCCCAATCTTTGGATGAATTGCCTCCTAGATCCAGTACCAGTTACAATGATTCCTATATTAGCATCTGGAATGTCTATTCCCTCATCTCCTACTGTAGTTAAAACTAGCACACCACTACTCATATTTTTAAATGTGTTGAGCACTCTTCTTCTCTCTTCTTTAGACATTTTACCAGTTAGAAGAAGTGCGTTATATCTTTTAGCAATTTCCTCTGCTTGATCTACATATTGAGTAAAAATTAGAATTTTCCCTTTTTCTGTCTTGAGTATCTCATCAACTGCCCTCATTTTTTCTGATGCAAAATTAACTATTTTCTTCATCTCATTGTAAATTTTCATAGCCTCAATAGCTTTTTCGTCACCTTGTTTAACTAACTGAATTAATTCACTAACCTTTTTGCCCCTTGATAAATTTTTGAATTTATTTAATAATTCATTATACTTCTTTCTTTCATCTGGAGTCAATCTAACCTTTCTCTGTATAATCTCATATGGTGCTAAATATCCTAATTTAGCTAATTCGTATGCAGATTTATAATATATAACCCCTCCTACTAATCGAAATAACTCTTCATGCTTTCCATCTTCTCTATAAGGTGTTGCAGACACACCCATCCTATAAGGAGATATTAAACCCTCAGCTATAGCCTTAAATTTCTCTGCAGGAAGATGATGAGCTTCATCGATTATTAAAAAATAAAATTTATCGAATAATTCTGCTATGTGCCTATATGCAGTATGATAAGTAGTTATAGTTATTGGTCTTATTTTCTTCTCCTCCGAATAATAAAGCCCTATATCTGGTCTCTTAGATGTGAATTTAATTATGGAATCCTTCCATTGCATCATCTGTTCTTTAGTAAAGGTTATAATTAACGTAGGTTTCTTTACTAACTCTATTGCCTTAATACCCACTACTGTTTTACCAGAACCAGTGGGTAACGCTATAACACCTCTATTCTTATTACTAACCCAGGCATCTATAGCCTCCTTTTGATATTCTCTAAGCTGGCCAATAAATTCAAACTCAAAGTCTTTAAACGTTAATTCTAACTCATTAACTTCTAAACCATTTTCCTTTAATTTCTGTAATATATCAAAGTAATCCATAGGTCTTATTATAAATCTTTTATTTACTTTATCATATTTTACAGGAAAATCCTTTAAAAAATCTGCCAAATATATATATGGCTTTAAGAATATTTTACCAGATACTATCTCAAATGAAGCATCTAGCAATTCCTTCTTCAAAACGTTTAGATCATCTTGAGAAAGTTTTATATTGAATTCCTCCAAAATCTCTATAATATCTTTTGCCTTAATTCCATTCCTTCTAGCCCTATCAAGGTCTATCATAAATTGAGAACCGTTATAATCCCTCCCTAAGTACCTAGAAAATAACAATAGTTTTCTAAAGCTTTCATCATCTATCCATTGTTTGATGTAAAAAGTCTTCGAGAACATCCTTAATCACTTCAACGTATATAACCTTTATACTAGAGCCTAGAACATTTATAAGTTGCATAGGATTATTGACTTCATATATAAAATATTTATTATTATCAAAACTACTGAATGAACCTATTATTTTTAAGTCGTATTTAGTTTTACTCATAAGTAAAATCTTATATATCTTATTAAGATAAGGATTTATATATAAAATTAAACCATCACCATTATCTAAAGTTATGCCTATAAAATTCTTTCCTAAGAACTCAGCTTCTGAAAAACCGTACTTTAATGCCTCCTCCAAACCAGTCCAACGGATAACATTAATTAACTCTGATATCTCCACAAAATATTTTTTGATAGATAGGTTTAAATTATACACACCTTAATAAAAATTAAGCTTTTTAGTAATATTTAATAAAACTGATTATAAAATGTGCTATTAACTCAAATAGGCTAAATGAATATATAAGCTAGATGCCAGAAATTGTTAAGGATGAAAATAGAAGTAAATGAGAATCTTATAAAGCACTTAGAAGGTTTAGCTCTTATTCAACTTTCACCAGAAGAAGAAAAGATAATTAAAGATGATATTAAGAAAATTTTAGATTTCTTCAATAAGCTTAATGAGTTAGATCTTACTAATGTTGAGCCGCTTTTTCATCCTTTACCACAAGGTAGACTAAGGAAAGACATCCCTAAAGAACCGTTAGATAGAGAAGAGGCACTAAAAAATGTGAAAAGAAAAGAGAACGGCTATATTATAGGGCCTAAGACATATGGTGATTAAAATGATAAGGAAATTAGTTGAAGATTTAAAAAATGGGAATATAGATCCAATAGAATATGTAAATAAAACATATGATAGGATAGAAAAATATGACAAAACGATAAATGCTTTTATAACGGTTAGGGATAAGAATGAGGTAATAAAGGAAGTAAAAGACAATATACTTAAAGGTAGTAAACTAGCTGGAGTTCTAATAGCAATAAAAGACAATATCTCAACTAAAGGAATCAGAACTACATGTGCTTCAAAGATGCTAGAGTATTATATACCCCCATATGACGCAACCGTAATAGAAAAATTAAAGCGAGAAGGTGCTGTAATTTTAGGAAAAACTAACATGGATGAATTTGCCATGGGCTCTACAACTGAAACTAGCTACTTTGGACCAACTAGAAATCCTTGGGACTTAGAGAGAACGCCAGGAGGATCATCAGGTGGAAGTGGAGCAGCGCTAGCAGCAGGTTATGTCGAATTAGCATTAGGTAGTGATACTGGAGGATCCATAAGAGCTCCTGCTGCTTATACAGCCACCTTTGGACTAAAACCCTCTTATGGGACTGTAAGTAGATTTGGTTTAGTAGCTTATGCAAATAGTTTAGAACAAATAGGCCCTATGGCTAAAAATGCCGAAGATTTAGGATTTCTTTATACCATAATTGCAGGGCCAGATGAGAGGGACGCTACTACTATAGACTTTAAACCCGATGAGAATATAGTTGAGGAAAAAATAGAAAAAATAAAAATAGGAATTTTAAATGACATCTTAGAATTATCGGATAAGCCTATAGTATTAACAATAAAAGATATTACAAATAAATTAGCAAGTGAAGGGGCAATAATAGAGGATACACGCTTAGGGTATGCGGAGTACGCATTACCAGCATACTATATCATAGCAATGTCTGAGGCCAGTTCCAATCTGGCTAGATATGATGGTGTAAGATATGGATATAGCAGATACATGGAAGGAAATTGGAGAGAAGCCTATTCAAAAAATAGAGGTGAAGGTTTTGGAATAGAAGTAAAGAGGAGAATATTGTTAGGGAGTTTCATATTAAGTGCTGGTTATTATGAAGAATTTTATATTAAGGCATTAAAAGTTAGAAATTTAATAAAGAAAAGTCTTGATGAATTGTTTAAGAAATATGATATTTTAATCTCTCCCACAATGCCAATTCTACCTCCTAAAATTGGTGAAGTAGTAAATGACCCTGTAAAAATGTATGCAATGGATTTAAATACTGTAATAGCAAATTTGGCTGCAATACCTGCATTATCTATGCCTGCAGGATTTTATAATAATTTACCTATAGGATTACAACTTATGGGAAAATATCTATCGGATATGAAGCTTATTGGAATCTCTTCATACATAGAGAAAAATATAACAAAATTATATAACTTAACTGCACCTATTTAAAGCCTAATCTTTTTAATCCTTTCATACATAAGTAATATGATTTAAGACATGCAAAGTAGCTTAAGAATAGACACGTTAAGCAGAATATTTAGTGAGTTACAGAAGGAAAAATATCACATAATAGGTAGTCATAGTGCGTATAAGAAATGCCACTGGACACATGAAGCATTAATAAGTAATAGATCTTGTTATAAGGGTAAATTTTATGGAATTGAAAGTCATAGATGTGTCCAAATGACCCCTTCTGCTGCCTGGTGTTGGTTTAGATGTATACACTGTTGGAGATTAGAACCAGAAGACATAGGATTAGATTGGGATGATACAAAAATGCCTGCGTATGATGATCCAGAATATATAGTGGAGAGAAGCATAGAAGAACATAGGAAAGCTGTTTCTGGATATTTAGGAAGAGAAGGAGTTAATATCGAAAAAGTTAAAGATGCAATGAAACCAGCACATGTAGCAATAAGTTTAACTGGAGAACCAACACTTTACGAAAAATTAGGTGAATTAATAAAAGAATATCATAAAAGAGGGCTAACTACATTTTTAGTTACGAGTGGAATAAGACCAGATATTTTAGCGAGTTTAGAAGAGGAACCAACACAGTTATTCGTATCACTTCAAGCACCCAATGAAATAAAACATAAAATAATTAATAGACCAGTAGTTGCTAATTCATGGCAATTAGTGATGAGAACTTTAGAAATGTTACCCAGTTTCAGTTCTCCTACTGTAATAAGATTAACTATGATAAAGGGATATAACATGAGTGAAGAGGATGCCAAAGAATTTGCTAATTTAATAAAAATTGCCATGCCAACTTATATAGAAGTTAAAGCATATATGCACGTAGGACCCTCTACATATAGATTGAGTAGAGACGCCATGCCTAAGCATAAAGAAATAAAGGAATTCGCTAAAATATTGGCTAATTATACTGGCTATAATATCTTATCAGAACACGTGCCAAGCAGAATAGTATTGTTAAGTATACTTGATAGGCCTATTAAGATAGGTAATGCGTGGAATGAAAAGTGGAATTGGGCTACTATAGATATGGAAGATGATATGAGTGGAGAATATAAGGAAGCAGAACTAGGATGTACTGAGGGATCTATTTGAAAAGATGATTCAAATATTTGTATATTAGCTAAAATAATAGCATATGCTAAGACAAAATCTTATGTAACACAATCTGAATTAGCTAAATTGCTAAATATCTCTCAGCAATCAGTTTCTAGAAAATTAAAGGAATTAGAGGATGATAAATTAATAGTAAGAATTATATCTAAAGAGGGAGAAATAATAAGACTAACAGAAGAGGGAGAAAAGGTATTAAACTCATGCTTAACTACTTTAAACGACGCAATATTATCAGTGCATAGCTTACAAATAAGGGGTAATATAGTATCTGGATTAGGAGAGGGAAGAATATTTATATCAATGGACTATTATAAAACACAAATAAATAAATTATTGGGATTCGAACCATATCCAGGTACCTTAAATATTGTAATTTACGATAAACAGTCCTTAGAAAATAGATTATTACTTGACTCATCATCATCTTTGTTAATTCCAGAGTATAAATATAAGGATAGAGTATTAGGCGCAGTAAAACTATATCCTGCTTCTATTAATAACTTAAAACCAGCAGCTGTAGTAATACCTTTAAGAACCGTTCATCCAAAAAGTGTATTAGAGGTAATTTCTCCATATTATCTTAGAGAAAAACTAAACATAAAAGATGGTGACGAAGTAGTAGTAGAAGTTTACATTTAATTTAAGAGTTACAGTATCTTTTTTTAATTTCATTTATTATATCAGTAGTACTTGAGTGATTCCACCTTTTTATCCTCTCTCTTAATCTTATTATTTGTGGATTAAGCCCTCTTTTTCTTAGCTCTTCTAATAACTTATTCTCATTAACCTTTTGATCGGGGCCTAAGAAAATTATATCTGGGTTAATTCTTTCGACACTCTTAAGAAAATCCTCCTGATCACCTAATATTGCATCAAAAACATATCTTATACTTTTTACAATCTCTAACCTAGTTTGCTCATCATTAATAGGTTTTCTGCCTTTAATTTTTTCCGAATTAGAATCCCTAGCTACTACAGCATATACACGACCATATTTAGAGGCTTCCCTTAAAAATTCTATATGCCCAGGGTGTATAATGTCGAACGTACCTGCTACGAATACTTTTTTAGAAACATCTGAAGTAGGATCTTTACCAGATAAAATACTAACTGCGTCTAGCAGACCTTCAGCATACACAACATCAACTAGGGCAGTTATATAATCACCTCTCTCAAGATAATACTTAGAATCTTCTGTATAAAGTCTCGCTAATTCTATTACTTTAGCCTTCTCTTCCTCTATCGTCGCTATATTGACGTTCTTGAGCCGTTCTTCCATTCCTTTTATATATTTCTCTACTCTGCTCCTTACTTCATCAGCATCCATTTTATCGCATCAGCCTCCATATAATGAAGATTACCAGGAAGTATAATAATGTGTGGGGTACTCCCAAAATCAGCTTTAAGAGCTTCTTCTATGGTAGTAGCAATTATTTTTTCATCATCACAACCAAGCCTAGCTCCTACTATTATAATATCTGATTTAGAGATTACATTCATTTTGAATTTTTCTTCTAATTTTAATAAAATTTGTATTGCCTCATTAGCAGTCATAGCTCTCCCCTCTTTGAGATCTAAATATAATATGGTATGTAAACCGAGTTTCTTATTTTCCCTTATAACATTATATATTGCAGGATCAATAAAATTATCATATGGAAAAGTAACCGTTACAGATCTTCCAAATTTATATGATGAAAGTAAAGATTTTGAAATAATATAGCAATGTACCGAAATGCCAGGAATTATATTGACTTTATGTCCTCTTTGCTTAGCTTCTACTATTAACGACACATGAGTGGTTGCTATTAACGCATCGCCTATAACGGCTATACTAACCTTGTAATTCTTATCTAGATATTCCATAATTAATCTAGAATTATTTTCCAATAATGTTCTATCTGCTTCTATAATATTTCTTTTATTTCCCACTATTTCCCTTAAAGTGTTAATATTTATATTACAAGATTTGGATGTGTAATTATCAAAATATATTATATCTGATTCTTTTAATGTTCTTATTGCAACCTCAGTCAAAAATTTCTTAGAGATCCCAAGTCCTACTAGGTTTAATACACCCATTAAAAAATAATATAAAATTCCGCTTAATAATATCATCAATGCTAGAAATAGCTAAAGGAATTCAGATAGATGAAGATCTGCCAGTGCTATTCATCAAAAACATTAACAGTATAGTGCTATCAGACGTACATATAGGCTATGAAGGGGAAATGTCAAAAAAGGGTATATATATTCCGAGAATACAGAAAAAAAGATTTATAAACATAGTAAATAAAGCAATATCAGTATTCAATACTAAAAATATTATAGTAAATGGAGATTTTAAACATACGTTTGATAGGTTAACTAAACAAGAAAAGGAGGAATTAAATGAAATATTAACATATTTAAAGAATGAAGGGGCAAACTTAACGATAGTAAAAGGAAACCATGATAATTATATTTCTTTGGTTACAGAAAAATTTGATAACGTAAAACTAGTTGAAGATTTAGATATTGGTGAAATTTTCATCACGCATGGTCATAAGCAAATAATACCTAGAAGTGATACGATATACATTATAGGACATGAACATCCTAGATTGTCTATAAGAGATAAATTAGAATTTTCTAGGAAATTTCAATGTTTCTTAAAGGTTCCTATAAAGAATGTTCCTAGCTCAAAAATTATAATTTTGCCCGCAATTGGAATTTACCAAGCAGGAAACGATATATCATTGATTCATTCGAATTATATGAGCAATTTAGTAAAAGAGTATGCAATTCTAGAAAAAGCAAAACCTTATGTCATAGTTGAGGGAGAGGGAATAATGGAATTTCCAGAATTAGGCCTCTTAAGGAACATACTTATTTAAAAGAGGGATTTATAAGTTTAGAAGAAAAAAGTTTTTAAGGTGAGTTATTATATCTAACTCCTCACCCTCATATAAACCTGTTGTAAATATAGAAAACATCGTTGCTACTGTTACATTAGAGCAAAATCTAGACTTATATGCAATGGAGAGAAGTATTCCTAATATAGAATACGATCCAGATCAATTTCCAGGATTAATATTTAGACTAGAACAGCCTAAAGTAACCGCTTTAATATTTAAGTCAGGTAAGATGGTAGTTACGGGTGCTAAAAGTACTGAAGAATTGATAAAAGCTGTAAAAAGAATTATAAAAACTCTTAAAAAATATGGTATAAAAATTGTTGGAAAACCTAAAATACAAATTCAAAACATAGTTGCCTCTGCTAACTTACACGTCCATGTTAATTTAGATAAAGCTGCTTTCTTACTAGAAAATAATATGTACGAGCCGGAACAGTTTCCAGGATTAATATTTAGAATGGATGATCCAAGAGTTGTACTTTTAATCTTTAGCAGTGGAAAAATGGTAATTACTGGGGCCAAGAGAGAAGACGAAGCAGCCAAAGCTGTAAAGAAAATATTCGATAAACTTAGCGAATTAGATTGCATTAAACCAATTGAAGAGGAAGAAGAATTAGAGTTGTAAAAGTCTAAGTAATCCATTTATTATATTCTTACTTTTAATACTTTTTATTCCTTTTTTCTTAACCTCTTTAGTAAACAACTCTACATAGATAGATGACTCGAACATTCCCCCAAAATAATATATTATATTTGAATTTACACTCTCACAAACGTTCTTAACAATATATGAGAATTGCTGTAGGCAATTTCTTAATATATTAATAGCTTTTTTATTACCCCTTTTTGCTGCATTTAGAAGATTATATGAAAATGAGGCAATCTTAGCTTGATTGCAAGAATTTTCATATAAGAATTTAACTAAATCGTCTTCATTTCTAAAACTTGAAAAATATATAAAATTTCTAGCAGATAGCCCTTGAAACTCACTTAATAGTTCCCTTAGGAACTCCCTCCCAAGCCAAAATCCTGAACATAAATCACCTACTAACCATCCTCTATCTCCCTTCACTATTCTCTTCTTCCCGTCAAATCCATAAATTATACTGCCAGTACCAGAAATAGCTACACAACCCTTATCAGCATTAGACATTAAAACAACATGAGCATCATGCTCTATTATAATCCTTTCTGCGTATCTGCTTAACTTTGGATATAATTGACTTCTAACACTCCTAGCGACACTCTGACTATCTATTCCGGCTAAGGAAATTGCAATACCTTTAAATTTTCTATTAAACGACGATACTATAGAAGTTATTGTAGAAACAGATCTATAAATCCCTACAGTAGCTACACTAGCTGGTTGAAACCGGTATTCGTTTATAATTTTCCCATTATTATATACATATACTTTAGTTGATGTACCCCCTGCATCTATTAGTAAGTAGTCCATAAATAATATAAAGATGTACACCACATAAAAATTGGTGCTTACTATTGCTAAAGCATGGCAAGTATGTTTATGTGGAATTAAATAATAAGGGTAAGTATTTAAAAGTGAGAGTTCTCAAAAGCAGGGATGAGAACTCACCAGAGAGATATATATTAACTGGATTTGTTAGCAAAAAGAGACCAATTAAAGCACAAGTAATAAAATTAGAGAATTTACCAACTGAAATAAGAGATAAAATAACTAAAACTTTTTTATAAATCTCTCTAATATTCCGTATTTTTCTAATGCGTTAAGTGTTATATATATAGAAATTATTATTATTGAAGTTAAAATTAGTATATATAATGACTGTATAGTTAATATATAGGAATTATTTAAAATATCCTTTATTACAGTAAATAATACAAAATATATAAATATTATGTTTATAATCCTAATTATATCATGCCAAACTTTAACATCTTTATTCAACGCCTTAGAAATCGCTTTCCCACCAAACAGAACTATTGCCGAGAACGTTACATAAGGGAGTATTTGCAGAACTGTAAACGCAAATTCTTGAAGTGGAGATAATCCCTTTGTTAGCTGAATCTGTATATATAAGTTGATTAAACCTACCAATAAGGAAATTATTGATACAGATGCTGTAATTACCATTATAGTTGAATTTTCCCACCAATTTTCTATAAGATCATCGATTTTAAGTCCTTTTATAATCATCGCTAATCCTATAGTAATTAATATAGTAGGTTCTATGTAAATTGTTAAATTAAGTATAGACAAAATACCTACTAATGCTAGTATTATACCAGGTACACCTAGGAAAATTCTTGCGTATCGTTTTTCAGTTAACGCTTTTCTTACATACTTAGCCAATAAAGCGTAAGTTTCTTCAACTCCTCTGTATTGCTCCACAATCACCTGCTGGACTGCTGATATTTTTAACCTAGATTGAATAATTGGAATAGCCTTGGCATCGTCTGGACTATCATAAACTACTACTGCATATTGTGGTAATAATTCTTCTATAACCTTATCCAATTTTCTAGAAAATTCTAATTGAGCTTCAATTCCACCATTTTTAGACCCAGATATGAAAACTACTTCGACATCCTCTCCTTTTCTCTTAAGTTCTTTATATATATTATATGCAACAACCATAGAGTTAAAATCTGAATCTGTAGGCATAACGTTAGCTGCTTCATCAAGAACAAGTTTACATTTCTCCTCACCAATAATAGGCGTTGAAAAACCTAGATTACTTATATCATCGTCAATATCAATGTAAATCACTATTGTTTTTACCATCGCTGTTATTTACTTCACCGTAAAGTATTAAAAATTCTTCAAAAGATAACCTCTTATTTTGTTTTAACTTCTCCTCTATCTCTTTTTTCTTCTTTTCAATAACCTCATTACTTATTATCACGCTAGAATTTTCTTGCAAACTTTTCAACTTCTTTTGGCTTAAATCTAGTTCTTCCCTTTTAGCCTTAATCTGTGAATTTAAATCATCTATCTTCTTTGAAATTTCTTCAATTTCTTTATTTAAATCATTTAATTCTGCTATTAATTTATTTCTTTCTTGTACTATAGATTGAATTAAGTTCTTTTTTTCACTGATCTCATTAATAAGAGACCTTATCCTTTCTTTAATACTATTAAGCTCTACTCTTTTAGCTAATAGTTCGGCCCTTTCCTCTGTCTCTTTTTCCTTTATCTTAGCGGCTTTTCTTGCTATCTGCAATTTTTTCTCTAATTCAGCTATTTTTTGTATTATTTTCTTCTCCTCATCTAATGTTAAAGAATTAGTTTGAATCTTCCATTCAAGATCCCTTATTTTCTTCTCAATTGCATCAGGATTTCCGAGATTTTGAGAGGATAGCTTTTTTAGTTCTTCAAAATCCTTTCTAATTTGTTGAATTATTTCTATAAGATTCTTTCTTCTCTCTTTTAACTGATTAAACTCCTCTAATCTCATTTTATACTCTTGCCTTAACTGGTTTATTTGATCTCTTAACTGCTTTAGTTTTCCAATTTTTTCTCTCTTTTTATCAATGAGCTTTCTCTTTTTTTCTATAAGTTCTAACTTAGCTTGTTTTAAACTGACAATCTGCTCTTTTAACTCAGATATCTTAGCATAAAGCTCACTTTCACTCGTTGAAGTGGATGACATTCTTGTCTACATTAATATTAAAAACGTATAAATAACTATTTCCCACATAATAGCCCTAACTATTAACATAATATTACGCTTAATAGAAGATACAAGGAAACGGGTATTATCATCAAATAATAATAAACGTGAGATTAGATAACATAAAGACTTGATGAAAGAGGAGTTTAATGAAATTGGGATATTTACCAAAAATGTTTTAAAAGATAAAATATTAGTAAAACTGAGAAACGATATCAATTATCTAAATTTTAACATAATAGGTAAAAATATATATGATTTAAATGGACGTAAAATTGGCAAAATATTAGACGTAGTAGGAAATATAAAAGAACCTTATGCGTTAGCTATGCTAGACAAAGGTGTAAAAATATCTAATAATGAAAAAATTTTTGTGAGTTTTAAGAAAATGAGAGTGAGAAAATGAAATGTGAAAATTGCGGCGCAGAGAATAGCATTACATACGATCATGAGAAAGGAATATATGTATGTATGAACTGTGGCTATGTTGTCCAGGAAAACATTGTAGATTTAGGCCCAGATTGGAGAGCGTATACTGCAAAGGATAGAAATGAGAGAGAAAGAGTAGGAAGTCCAATGACACCTAAGGTTCACGACTGGGGATTTCATACAACTATAGGTTTTGGTAGGGCAAAGGATAGAATAAAAACACTAAAAATGCAGAGAATACAAAATAAAATTAGAGTGTCACCAAAAGATAAAAAGCTAGTAACGCTATTGTCAATACTAAACGATGAGAGTGCTAAATTGGAATTACCAGAACATGTTAAGGAAACAGCTTCATTAATAGTAAGAAAAATGGTTGAGAATGGCCAGACTAGGAGAATAGATCCTTATATTTTAGTAATAGCATCATTATATTACTCATGTCAAGTAAATAATGTTCCTAGACACTTACAAGAGTTTAAGGTAAGGTATGCTATATCTTCAAGTGAATTATGGAAGGCTTTACAGCGAGTTCAAACAGCAGCTAAATCCATTCCGGAATTTAGACCTAAAATAAAACCAACTGAATACATCCCTAAAATAATTGATAAATTGAACTTACCACCAATTATAGGAACTAAAGCATCAGAGCTAGTAGACTTCATGCATAAGCAAGGACTTACAAGTGGCAAGGGTTACTTATCGTTAAGTGCAGCCTCTGTATATTTAATTTCTGCATTAATGGACATTAAGAAAACACAAAAAGAAGTAGCAGAAGCATTAAATATTACTGAGGTAACTATAAGGAACAGATATAAGGAAATAGTAGACAATTTTGATATAATAGTTATGCTATAATTTTTATCGATATTAGTTGTTATAATTTTCTAAATATAGTAAAAATTCCTCTAAAAATAATTAAATGGCTAAAAACTAATCAATTTATTGTATAGCGTCTCCACGTAATCATCAAAAACAGTAAACTAAATAAGTATGAATTGCATATATATAATTTAGCCAACACGGGTGTAAAAGATGGAAACAGATTCAACAAATTATGAAGAATTAGTACATAAAAAAATAAAGGAAATGGGTGAAAAAGGAATTTCTCAGCAAGAACTTGCTAAAAGTGTGGGGTTACCAATTAGGGAAATTAGTATAATTGTTAAAAAATTGGTAGAGAAAAAATTAATTGTTAAAAAAGCAGTTAAAGAAAATGGTAAAAATGTAGTTAAACTCTTTGCAATTAATAATAATTATGATGTGAATATTTATGTAAGCCTAGATAGTATATATGATATTCCTTGCTTAAACTGTAAAAGTCTAACTAAATGTGGAAATGGAATACATGTAAGCCCCCAAACATGTAACAAATTATCAAACTGGATATTAGAAAAAACATTAGCTTAACTCTTTAAACATTTTATTATTTCCTCGTATTCTTTATCAGTTTTAATACCTTTTGGATCAAAATGTGTCCTAGAAGCTTGACCTAAACACTCTAAAACATTAGCAATAGATGGTAATTTAGGCAATTTCAATTTTGATGCAAGTTTATCTAATTTATAGTATACACTAGTATATTTACTTTCATTAGATATTAAATTTAATAATTTTTTAACTCTATCAAATGTACTAATATACGTGAATTTTTCATACGCTTCAATCAGCAGTCTTATAAATTCGGAATCTATTAGAGGACCAGAATATAAAGGACCGACTATTATCATTTCCGTTCCACATTTAGGACATAAGGTTTTACAGTTGTCTTGTAAGAATTGCTGATAACCGCATTTAGGACATTCTCCAAAGTATTTAAGATTATTAATAATATTTTTATCAGCTTTTTTAGCTCCCTTATCTACCTTAAGAAATAATCTATAATAATAGTCAGCATAAAATAAGAATAACGGATAAACGGTCTTTTCTAGAATAGCAGCTTCTCTAATAATTTTACCTATGAGTATTCTTATCCCTATTTCCTTTGAAGACGAAAGCTTAAAATTAATAGCATCATACTTCCTTCTGCAAGACAGTTTAAAAGAGCCTTCTAGTGGAGATAGATCTGTAGCTGTAAACGCAGCTATACCATTTCTAATAATTGAACTAATCGAGGATAAAATAAAAGGGGCTGGAGAACCAAATGGGTCTATATCAACATAATCAGCTTTTATTTCATAAAGTAAAGAATTGGCATCTCTATTATAAACCTTAGCTTCTTCTATATTATTATATTTCAAATTAAGTTGTATCAATTTAATAGCTTCTGGATTTTTATCGTTTAATATTAGCTCCTCACTTTTCCAAGATTCAATATAATACCTTATACCTCTTACACCTGTTGCACTTAATGCATCGACAATAACTTTAGGTTTAACAACACTTACTACTATTACACTTAGATCTCTATTAAAAATCATCTTAGGGTTATAAAATACTGGAGCCCATGCCGGATCAAATTTACCATTAACTAGATATTCACTAGGATCAGGAATAAATATTTTTACCTTACCTTCTACTATCTCCTTTAATTTCATCTATTAAATATGGTATATCATTTTCTTCATAAATTTTGTATCCTAACTCTTCATAATCTTTTAACGCTCTAGATGATCTCGCTATTATAAGCAGTTCAGAATTAGTATATGAAGCTATTTTCTTAGCTTCATAAAACTTTTTCAATGATTTATTATAATCCTTATTTTCTATTGCTAACAAATATTTTTTATTATTCCTATTAGACTTCACAATTAAATCTATTGCAGTCAATTTTAAGGAAAGAACTTTAAGACCGTTCTCTTTTAACATATACATAAGTTTCGCTTTGAAGTTCTCCGAGGACGGCTCGATGCTCTGTTCCTCATCCTCAATTTCCTTAAATTCCTTTATGGAATCCTTTATGATATCTCCTATTATATCCTCCCCGAAAATGTCTATTAACTTCTCAGCAACCTCTAAAGAAACATCAGAATCTCCTTTCTCGTAATCATATATAGCCTTCCTAGAAACTCCTAAAAATTTTGCTAAATCTCCTATACTATAACCCATCTCTTCCCTTTTGTGCCTTAATAAGTCATGTCTAATTTTTATGAAAATACCTCCTCTAGTTCTGTATAGAAATATTTTCTCACCATTCATTATTTTCCTAAAACCTTCTGGAGACATTGCAAACACGTTATCTGCCTTTACTGATACGATATCTTCTTCTTCTTCATTAGTAATTATTAAGGACGCTGAACGTGTAGACGCAGCAATTTTCCTTAAGTCCGCTATCTCGTCTTTAGTTATTTTATCCTCGGAAATTTTAACTATTGTAGGCTCATTAGTATTTACTATCATATCAATAGATTTTCTATTATGCTCAGGATATTCAATAATAATGTATCCACATTTTTTCAACTCTAATAAATCAATAACCTTATCCATTATTCTTGAGTTCATTTCTTACATCTCATTTAATTCTGATTCCATATAAATAGTAGGACTGAGAATTATAAATATTAATGAGCTATACTCCCTTAAAAGTTTCTCTACATCTACACTTAATATTACACCTCTAACATCTCTTTGCAGTAAAATAGATATAGCTTTTTTATTCCATTCATCACCATTTACAAAGAATTCTCCAACTTCAGTAGATTTGATTAGTACAAAAGGAATCTTAACTAAAGACCATAAATAAATGGGAATTTTTTCTGAAAGGCTTTTTAACTGATCCTTTTTTATTTCATGATAAAATCCATTATTCAACCTTATATTTAATTTACCCTCTAAAGCTTCTTTTATAGTTACATATTCGGCTGGAGTAGATGAAAAGACTTCTTTAATCCCTATTTCAAAAATTTTATCTATCACAATCTTACCCTTTATATTTACTTAGTACCATTGCATGATCCTTATCATAGGGATCCAAGTTTATAATCTGTTCTATTTCAAAATTGGAATTCTCTAACTTCTCAACTTCACTTTTATAAATCTCTTTAGGATCTTTAGTAACATCAATACTCCTAGCCTTAATGACTAAAAGCATGTAACCATTTACTTTAAGGAAGAATTGGGCATTATATATGGCAATATCTGTTTGATCAGGCTGTGCAATATCAACATATAATACGTCAACGTCTTCTATTAATGTTCTATAATTTTGAGGAAATCTTGCATCAGCTAATATTGGGAAAATATTTGGTCTTCTTTGGGCTACTAAAAGTAATTCCCTCACAACTCGTGGAGAGAACTCAATACCATAAGCCTTTCCCTTTAACTCAATAATGTCTGAAACATGACTTATTGTAGTACCAGAAGCAGCACCTAAATAAAGAACTTTAACATCTCTTCTTATAGGATTACACTTTAAACCTTTAAGTATTGCACCGGCTAATTTACTTCTAAATGCATTCCATTCCCTATATTCTATACCCTCAAATTTTATTAACCTCTCTCCATACACGCTATATCCAGGTGCTAAATTTTTTGTACAAAGTCTAAAACTACCGTCATTAAATTCACATTCGTATATATTTTCCATGCTTGATTTTTTCACATTAACTACTTCAGACATTAATCCTCACTTCCTCTTTTTTTCTTTTCTTTTTTCACTCTTTTTACCTTTTTCTTTCTGTTTTTGAGCAGGTTGTTGTGGTTTTCTAGGTGGAGGTTGTGCATATTTTTCTTTTATTTCATCTATTCTTTTCTTTAATTGCTCGTTTAATTGATCTCCGATAAATCTCCCACTAAACGCGTCCACTCTTGCAGCTATAGCTAACTTAGCAGCTAATGCTCTAGCTATCTTACCCCTCTGCCAACGAGGAGAGGTATGGATATAAGGATATTGAAATATGACTCCATGCTTAGGAGGCTTCCCACCACTTCTTAATGCTCTAAATAATGCTTTCTCCGCACCTAAAACTTGAATTGTACTTGCAGGTAATTTTGCTAATTCGTCTAAGCTACCAGCTAAGCTTAATAATCTGGCACCTAGTGTAGGACCCACTAATGCTGTAACGTTAGGTGCGACCTCTTTCATAACTCCTTCTAAATAATTAGTTAAATTCCTTCTTATGTTATAAAGTTCTAGTATAGTATTAGCTATAGTTCGCATAGCAGATAAGTCATCTTCAGAAATATCTGCACCTATACTTTTCTTAGCAGCGTCTAAAATCCTATTTATCTTCTGCTCATTAAAACCTAATTCCTTTAATCCATCTTTATCTATCGAATTCCTATCCCCGAACCTAGAAACTATATTAGAATATTCCTCATGATCGTCAACTATCTTATCTAATTCTGGAAAATGAATACTATACCACTCTCTTAATCTCTCAGAGAATAAGTTTATTGTCTTATCTATATCATCAATAGCTCTAACTGCTTGAATTGCTAATAGATCTCTTTTTTGCGCAGCAGATCTAAGCTTCCTTCTAGTATATTCCAAGGATACCTCATGAAGAAAATTATAATATTCCTCTTCATTGTTTGCAAACTTAACATCTACCGCTATCTTAGATGCAGATTCCCTAAATAACCTAGATAAATTATTATGAGGTTCATATATAACCTTATATCCCAATTCTTGTAATTTAGGAACTTCTGCTTCATTCTCTACAATAACTTCACTAGGGTTAATTTTCTTAAGTAATTCGATTGCAGAACTTATAGGAATACCTTTTTCATTATTAATTAATTCCTCAGTTATCTTACCCAGATCCTTAGCATTTAAAACATAATCTACAATTTTTCCATTCTCATCGTACGCAAAAGCTCCAATAACATGCTCAACTAGGTATATTTTCATCATCTCTCACTACAAACCTATCTGACAAATTTTTAAGTTTAAATGCTTATCTATACACTGAGTAAAGATGCCTTCACACGGTTCGTTAACTAAAGCAGGAAAAGTTAGAAGTCAGACACCTAAAATTCAACCTAAGGAGAAGCATAAAGAGGTACCTAGAGTAAGAAATAGAAAAGAGTTTGAAAAAAGGGTATTAAAGGCAAAGAGTGCTGAACAAGTAGCCGCTAGGTAATAAACTATATTTTTAATTCCTACCTATCTTATCTTTTTCTGTGCTAGAAGGATATAGGGGTAAAGCTTACGAGATTTTAAGTAAATTAAACATAGAGGTAGGAGATTTAATAGAAGTAAGAAAAGGAGATATGGTAATAAAGGGAATACTACTACCTAGTTATTCTAAGGATGAAAAAATTATAGTAATAAAGCTGGATAACGGATATAATGTAGGTTTATCTATTGAGAATTTAAGCGAAATAAAGTTACTCGCAAAAGCTTCTAAGAAAATTATAACCTCTGAGGAAATAAGTCCCAAAAAAGGTAAAAGTGAAATAAAAATTATTAGTACTGGTGGTACGATAGTAAGTAAAGTTGAATACGAAACTGGTGCAGTAAGACCAGCATTAACTACTGAGGAAATTATACAATTTTTACCAGAGATAAATGAGATCGCAAACATAGAAGCTGAGATATTATTTTCAATTCTAAGCGAAAATATGAAACCTGAATATTGGGTTAAAATAGCTGAAGCAGTAAAAAGGGCATTTGATGAAGGTAATAATGGGGTAATAATAGCACATGGTACTGATACTATGAGTTACACTGCAGCCGCATTAGCTTTCTCATTACAGTCTTTACAAGGTCCAGTAGTTTTAGTAGGATCCCAAAGAAGTAGTGATAGACCGAGTAGCGATTCAGCAATAAATCTTCTCTCCTCTGTGATTCTAGCTAAATACGCGCCCTTTGGAGAAGTCGTAGTTAACATGCACGCTGAAAGTTCTGATACGTATACTTTAGCTCATAGAGGAGTTAAAGTTAGAAAAATGCACAGCAGTAGAAGAGACGCGTTTCAGTCAATAAATGATAAACCGTTAGCAAAAGTTTTCTGGAAAGAGAGAAAAATTATAATAAATAGGGATGATTATATAAAAAGAAAAGAAGAAACTAAACTAGATTCTAAATTTGATGAAAGAGTATTTCTACTTTATTATTATCCAGGATTAAAATCAGAGATTCTGGAATTTATAATTTCTAATCTTAAAATAAGAGGGATAATAATAGCTGGAACTGGATTAGGACACACATCCTCAGAATATGTAGAGATTTTTAGGAAAGCTACTAAAGATGGAATTTTCGTAGGTATGACCACTCAATGTTTATTCGGAAGAGTTAATATGAATGTTTATACTACTGGAAGACAATTATTAGATGCCGGAGTTACACCATTAGAAGATATGCTACCAGAGGTTGCTTTAGTAAAGTTAATGTGGGTATTAGCACATGAGGACGATTTAGAAAAAATAAAACAAATAATGATCACTAATCTAGTAGGAGAAATAAATATGCGCCATAGTTTAGACCTATTCCCCAGGTGGTCTCATGAGTAGTGACGATTTAGATTATGAGAAATTAGGATTGAAAGTAGGATTAGAGATCCATCAACAATTAAATACTTCACATAAACTTTTCTGTAATTGTAGAACTGTCTTAGAAGACGAATATAAAATGACCTTAGAAAGATATTTAAGACCATCAATAAGTGAACTAGGAGAAGTAGATGTTGCAGCACTTTTTGAGTGGAAAAAAGGCAGAAAATATATTTATAGAATATCAACAAATTCGAGTTGTAATGTAGAGGCAGATGAAGAGCCTCCACACCCTATAAATGATGAGGCTTTAAAGATAGCGATAGCAATAGCAATGGCTTTGAAAAGTACAATTGTAGATGAAATTTATGTAATGAGAAAAATTGTAATAGATGGCTCTAATACCTCAGGATTCCAAAGAACTGCAATAGTAGCGTTAGGAGGTATATTAGAAGATGAGGAAGTTACAATACAAACAATAGCGGTAGAAGAGGATGCTGCAAGAAAAATAAGTGAAGACCCAGAACAAGTGACATACTCTCTTGACAGATTAGGTATTCCTTTAATAGAAATATCCACTGGACCCGATATAAAAAGCCCAGAACAAGCTGAAAGAGTTGCCCTAAAAATAGGACAACTATTAAGAATGACGGGAAAAGTTAAGAGGGGAATAGGTACCATAAGACAAGATTTAAATGTATCGATAAGAGGAGGTACAAAAATTGAGATAAAAGGGGTACAAAAATTGGAATTAATTCCCTTAATAGTTAAATATGAAGCTATGCGACAATTAAATTTACTAAAAATTAAAGAGGAATTGAACAGAAGGGGATTAACTAAAGAACAAATTATATCTAATTATATTGTAAAAGATTTAACTGAAATATTTAAAAATACTAAAAGTAAAATAATTAAAAACGGTATCGAGAAAGGCTCTTTAGTATATGGGATAAAAATATACAAATTCAAGGGAATTTTTGGCTGGGAGCTCATGCCCAAAAGGCGATTCGGAACTGAAGTAGCTGACTATGTTAGGGCATTAGCCGGATTAGGAGGACTTTTCCATTCTGACGAGTTACCGAATTATGGGATAACGGAAGAGGAAGTAAACAAAGTTAGGGAAGCATTAAATGTCTCCGACTATGATGCGTTTGTATTAATAGTTGGAGACAAAGAAAAATTGGAAAAAGCTATTGAGACTGTAAAAGATAGAGTATTAATGGCATTAGACGGAGTTCCAAAGGAGACTAGGGGAGCTTTAGATGATGGTACAACAAAATTTTTAAGACCGCAACCAGGTGCCGCAAGGATGTACCCAGAAACTGATATACCTCCTAGAATAGTAGACAAGAAGTTGCTTGAAGAAGCAAGAAAACTAGTACCTGAATCTCCAGAGATAAAAATAAAGAAATATATGTCATTAGGACTAAGTGAAGAATTAGCTAAGGAAATAATTAGGGACCCCAGACTAGATCTTTTCGAAGATTTAGTAAACAAATACTCGCCTAAAGTACCACCTTCAATAATTGCTAGTACAATAACAAACACACTAAAATATGTTAAATCTAAAGGTGGAGATATATCAAGAATTTCAGATGATGATATAGAACAAATAATTAAAAATCTTTATGACGGAAAAATAAGTAAAGATTCGATTACGGAAATATTATTGGAATATACTTTAAATAAAGATTTAAGCATAATAGACGTAATTAGTAAATATGAAATATTATCTAATGATGAAATAGAAAAAATCATAGATGAAGTAATTAAAACTAATATGGACGAAATTACTAAGAGAAGGGAAAAAGCATTTAACGTAATTATGTCAAAAGTGATGGGAAAGGTTAAAGGAAAGGCCGATGGAAGAATTGTAGCAGAATTAATAAAGTCAAAACTTAAAAATCTACTAGAATGAAGACTTACCCTCGGGCTGAGTAATAAATGAGGAAAAGGCATTTGTCGGATTAAAATGATGAGCTTGACCGCTTATGAATATAGATGATATAATAAAGGTAGCCTCTGAATATCCGTATAAAAATCTCGGTGATAATGTAAAATTAGAAGATCAGTTTCTAAATTTGGAACAATTGCCACAACTCCTAAATATTAGTGGGGTAAAGAACGTTATATGGAAATATAAGGCTAAAATTATAGGACCAGATTTATCCATAATAAAAACTGCTACAGAAAAGGAAAATGACACTGAGTTATTAATTAGAACTCCTGTAAATAAAATTTCGATACCATGGATTTTTAATAAAATAAATCAGAAAGTCCTTAGAAAATTAGTAGAATATCTAATACCTTGTAAAGAAGGTACATCGTTATTTAACATATCAGCATGGGAAAGATATTATTTCCGAGATAATAGCATAATAGAATTAAAGGAAGGGGAAGTAGGAGATGGTAGGAGTTTAAAAGATAACATTAACATGAAAATTGAAGATAAAGTAACAGTAATAGATACTAGATTTTTTAATCCACAATTCTCTTATATAAATCCCTACTATATACAAATAAGTGATAAATTACCAGAAAATACATACGGTATAAGTATAGAACTTGATGGAACATTTAGCGTTGTTAGTGATTCCATTTTAACCTTAGATTTTAAGTTAGGCAAAATCAGAGCGGAAAGTAATGGAAAAATTTTAGTCATCAAAACTAAAACTACCGCAGAAGCAAAACTACATAGACTATTATGGGACATTACAAATAACGTAATAGAACTTGATTGCAAACCACCGTTTCCATTATCGATATATAGAATTGAGCCTAGTTCTGTGATCCCCCTCTACATAAATTTTAATGAAAAAATGGGTATTTTAGATATGATTATAGAAAATTTTAGCGAAAAACCTGTTATTGCAACCTTATATTTAGCTTCTAGAATATCAAAAATAATAGAACCAAAAAATATATCCAGCTTAGAGTACGATCGTATTAGAGTTCCTATCAGAAGATGGGGCATTTTACATATTTCTTTAGAGATAAAAAGGCTGCCAGATCTATTACTTAAAAGAAAGGCTATTTGACTTCATTAGTCTCATACAAACAAGGACTTAAATTATATCCATGCCTATTAAGAACTTTTTTACCCTCAGAGCACAAAATACAGTAATAAATAGATAAATTCGAATTTGAACTCACAATCCTATTGGTAACCTCAGATACTAAATCCATAAATTTTTCATCTTTTTCCAGAATAGATTTTAAATTACTACCCCTTTTGCTTTTTAAATAATTCGAAACGGCTGCAGGTGTCAATCCCATTAGACTTGCAGCCTTATATTCTGACAAATTTTTCTCTTTTATTAATTTCTCAGCAACTATAGACCTAACTGCAGGCAATATCTCTCTAACAGAAAACTCACACGGTAATTGTAATGACATACTATTCCCTCACTACACACTAAATTATGCTGTTATAAAATAAAAATGTTTTTTATAATTCACAAGTCTTACATCCACCTGCATACGTTTCAGAAACTTCCACAAATTTACTTTCCATTCTAAATGATGATGGAACAATTGATTTCTTTTCCTCTTTTTTCTTTTCATATTCTTCTCTTTCTTTCTTTACCCCGAAGTAAATTACTTGTTGTTGCTTACTCTTATCTCTATATACAGTTATTCCCTTAATGCCTAACTTCCATGCAAGTAAATATACTTTTTCTACAGTTTCTGGAGGTTCTTCGGTCCTTAAGTTAATCGTCTTTGAAGTCCCAGAGTCGTTCCACTGTTGCCACATTGCTTGATGCAAAACATGATATATTGGCGATACCTCATGCGCTGTTCTAAATAACCTCCTTAAAGATCTCGGCATAAATACATTTTCTCCTATTGTCCCAGTTTCAGCAATCTTCTGTATGACCTCTGGATCATCTAGCTCATATTTTCTCAAATATTCTAAAAATAATGGATCTATTTCAATAAATTTACCAACAGCTACATTTCTTACAAAGGCTAATGCAAATAAAGGTTCTATTGAGGATGAAGTCCCAGCTATTATAGATATAGTACCGGTAGGAGCTATTGAAACTACTGTAGAGTTTCTTAAACCATATTTTAACCTCTCTCCCTTAAGCTCTGATAAGTCTAACTTATCAACAACTGATGCTAACTTCCTAACATAATCAGATGGCCTCTCTTGAATTCCAGCTATATTTAATAATTCTTCAAAGCTTATCGCGGACTCCCAGATATCCCTATAAAGTTTGGGATTATACGCTGGGAATGGACCCTTTTCCTTAGCCAAATCTATTGAAGCTTTGTAAGCATAATAGTAAATAAATTTTGCTAATTGATAGGATAGATATAGAGCATCAACACTATCGTAGGATATTCCTAATTTAATGAACATTCTAGCGAGACCCATAACACCTAGACCAATCTTCCTAGTCCTCTTAGTAGCTTCCTCAATCTGTTTTAACGGATATCGATTAGCATCTATCACATTGTCCAAAAACCTAACTGCATATGTTATGGTATCAGCTAAACCGGACCAGTCTATTACTGGTTTACCATTAATTTCAATCACAAACTTCTCAAGGTTTATAGAACCTAAATTACAAGATTCCCAAGGTAATAATGGCTCTTCACCACAAGGATTAGTAGCGTTTATCTTACCCAAATACCACACAGGATGCCTTCTATTAATAGTATCTATAAACAATAAGCCTGGATCTCCACTATCCCAAGCACCCTTAACAATTTCGTCAAATAGGGATTTAGCATTAACATACCTTACAATAGCTCCTTCCTTATTAGCAATAATTAAAGCTTCATCTACAGTAACAATCTTACTTTCATCTAATGAAACTGAACCACCCTTCTCTTCTAATTCATCCAATATAATTTCTTGAACCCATTCCTCTTTCATATAGCCCCTAGCTCTAGTAATATAATATTCGTGATCCGTCCCAGGAATTTTAGTTTTCCTAGGGTTGATTAGTGGTACAGTTTCACCTCTCTCTACAGCTTCCATGAAATAATCGTAAACCCCAACCGAAATATTAAAGTTTTGAAGTTGCACATCTTTAAGCTGACCAGTTTTAGCTTTAATGAAGTCCTCAATATCAGCGTGCCAAACATGCATAACACCCATATTTGCACCTCTCCTCTTACCCCCTTGCTTAATAACGTCAGTAGATGCATCAAAGACCTTCATAAAAGACACTGGTCCAGAAGCTACACCAGCAGTAGACGCTACAACATCTCCTTTAGGTCTAAGTTCAGAAAAATCAAACCCGGTACCTCCACCTTGTTGATGAACTAAGGCAGTAGCCCTTAAAGCATCATATATACCATCGCCTTCTAGAGTAGTCATCGCGTCCTTAACTGGAATCACAAAACATGCAGATAAAATACCTAACCTAGTTTCACTATTCATTAAAGTAGGCGAATTAGGAACAAATCTCAAATCGCTTATCATATCATAAAATTTATCCTCCAATTTCTTTATTTCCTCTTCAGATTTACCATATTTACTTTCAACCTTAGCTAAAAACCTTGCTACTCTCCTAAATAACATCTGCGGGGTTTCGATATATCTTAATGTGTTAGGATCTTTCAGTAAATATCTTGCCTCTAAAACTTTTAAGGCATTATAAGATAATAATAAATCTTTTTGATCAAAATCCTTCCATTTACCCTTTCCATAAACATGATTATATATCCTAGCTAATACATACCTTTTTGCCAATTCCATTAAATTAGGGTACTTTAAAGAATTCTCTATTAAATTCCTCTCTACAATATCAGCAATAGTCTTAGTATCAATACTATTATCCTTAACGTTATTCTGAATATCCTTAACAATTCCATCTATTACCTCATCTGGAACTGAAACAAGCTTAGATAATATTTTCTCTAACTTAAACTCATCTAACCTTCCGTCCCTTTTTACTACCTTAATCTTACGCAATGATATAGAATATAATAACTCTTCCATTAGTTGTCACATTAACATATAGCAAGCTAAGTTATATCTTTCTTGGTAACTAATAACCAGTATTACCTCATCTTTATTACGATTGGATATTAGTGAATTCTTTTTCCTAAATTTTATGAAATAAATTAACTTTTTTGCAAAAAACCTTACTATATGTAACAGTTGATAAAAATTCTCTATATTATTAATAAAATACCATATCTAGTGTTTTTATACCTAAATTAATGTTTATGAAATAATATATATATTAAGATCTAATTTTTGGCATATTATAATTAAATGGGAATTATGAATCATGATAAGTCTAATAATCTTTAAAGACTGAAACTCTTCTGCGTAATCTTTAAATATTCTAAACTATTTTAATTCTTGATTAACTTATACTGATGATGGAAATTGCTCACGAGAGTGGGAGTAAAAGGTGAATGATGGATAGTATTTCCCTCGACAATGAGTTAAGTGAGTATTTATGATCCCTTAAGAGGCACCACATGCTTCGCCTCTAACAGTCTTACTGGGACATCGAGTCTAGTACATCGCTCACATCAACATCCATGACATCAACTTGCCTACCTTTAGGAACCCTAAAACTCTTCTTAATAATACCTATATAGGTTTATTAGTCGGGGAGAGTAATACTCTCCTCGACTGGGGAAACATGGTCGACGTGAGTTCTGAAGCAAAGTCA
>Ga0081529_123780_pt1 | contig 67506 bp, 77 predicted proteins | sample EchGeymetagenome_FD_71012 | JGI IMG/M metagenome (GOLD analysis project Ga0081529, IMG submission 71012) | Ferrous microbial mat and aquatic microbial communities from Echinus Geyser, Yellowstone National Park, USA - transect B T=78-80 C v2... ...
CATGACCCACCTACAGTAAGTAGGTAGTTGAGGGCTAAGTCCCTGCACTCGATCATGAATGAACATAAAATGATTGAAATGAAAGTGTAGGGGGACAAACGGGAGCTAAGTTAGTAAGTATTTCTCTGAACTCCCAGCTCCTTTCTCGCTTACCAGAGAATGTGATTGTCAACGTAATTAAGATTTAATTATAGTAGCATTACATTATAACTTTCTACATAAAGACTCAGTTTAGCCAGTTCTTTCTTACTTTCCTCTACCTTACTAAACGTATTGTATTACTGGTTTTCTATTTATTACGAGAAAATTTTTAGCTAGGAGCTCCAAGTATCGTTTAATGAACGGAAAGAAAAGATTCGCTTCGTCTCTTTTACTCGTCCTATTTTTAATACCAATATTCTCACTAGTTCCTACAGCACAGACCCCTAAACACATAGTTATGTACCAACAGTACTTGTCAAGGCTAATGATAACTCGTTCAGGGATAACCTACGATTACTCTTACACTGTATATAACACGACTAATGAACAACAGTCTACAATTTCTTATACCCTTTTCCACTATATTGTGGAGACCGGCAACCTACAAGCCTATACCGGAAATATAGTGGTGACGGTCTCACCGTTCTCCGTTACTATTACCTCCCAAATACCACAATTGGCAAGAGTCCTCTTAATTGAGCCTAACGTAATAAAAGAAGTGGTGTGGGCGGGCTTCCTTAATACTACCGGCACTATCTCTGGTTTAGCCTATTTCAACTCCAGTGCAGAACTAATTCTACAGTTCCTCAACGGTAGCAGTTTTGCCAACGTGACTTTAACGATCTCCCATAAGAACTCGCAATATACTTTGAGCGAGAGTTTACCGTTAGTGAAAGTGACTTTGCAGAAAACAAGTGAAGCTTCGTTCACACTAACTGCGAGTTCGGCCACCCCAGAGAGGTATCAAAAATTCCAGTTTGAGTCTCAGGGAGTACAAGCTGAGGCACCATATAACGTGACAGTAGCATATTATAATGGCACTTATGTTCCCGCGATGATCTGGGAGGGAGAGGGTCAGGGTTCTCTCTCATTACCATCCTTACAAGCTGAAAGAAATGTGGAATTCAGTGCAATAGAATTCTTCGGCATTAACGGTAGCATAGTAGCGTATGTAGAGAACGCGTTCAGCTCAAGCTACTTATCCCATCAAGGTTTTATCTTTAATGTGACGCTTAACCAAGTTGAGTCCCACATAAGGGTAGTAATAAATGAAGGGGTGCCTTATGCCGAGGCAAAGACGATGAGTATGGTTAACATTAACGGTAATATAGCCGTAGTGGGTATAACTAACAACGGAGTGGAAAGTACTGCTAATGTAAACTTCTATCACCCTGTGTACATTGTTTACCCTGCATCACTGGTTTACGTAAACGTTAGCGACTCAGGAGAGTACGTGATCATATATCCCAACAGCTCTTACGTATCTGTAAGTGTCGTAACTCCACAATCTGTCAGTGTAAGTAATGTGACGATCGGAGGTAAGTCCTATACAGCCCAAGTAGTCAATGTCAGCGGGAGTGGATACATAATGTTTAACGTTAGTTTGTTACACAATGAGAGTTTTGCAGTGTTCAAGCAGACTGTAAATGGTATTGTTCAGCTTAACCCTGAAGACTACTTCGTTTATCAGGGTAAAGTTGTGGTCGTAGACGATCCATCTATGACATAATATGTAGTTTACGGTATACTAACACAAGTTCGGGCGCAATATCGAGTTATATAATTACACTTATAATTGTGGGAATTATAGTCGTGTTAGTGGTAGTATGAGCAGTTCTATTACTGTTGAAGAGGAAATGAAGTAAATATAGAAAAGTGTACATTATACTCGACTTGGGTTTCATCTCTCCTGATTCATTGTTTATATATTAAGTTTAGGTAAATTAGAGTATTTAAAGAAAAAGATATAGACTTCATCTCATTTTCATAAAAGTTTAGGAAAATAATAATAACTATGCTCGATCTCAAACAAGCTCTAATATACACTCGAATACGTACTAGTAGTTCTAGCTTGCTAAAAACTTAATATGCTATTAAAAAGTTGAACTAGTTATAATGCTCAATAACAAAGAGGGACTTAGGAGAATGAGAAAAAGGTAGGATATCCCTGAGAGGCACTAAGCGGAGCTTACATAGTTTTCCATTGCATCCTCTACAAGTACATGATAGAAGTTGCAGAAAGGACTTAAAACCTTACGATGAAGATTCTTAATCATTAAAATGTTATATTAAATGATATTTGAGGAATTGCAGAAGTTGAAGAAAGTGTTGTAGAAGTCTAAATATGACATCAAGATAGACTTAGAGATAATCAGGGAGATTGTCAAGAAGGCTAAAAATTAATATAAGATGTACAGTGTGGTAGGTGCTATCTAAAACTCTACTTCCCTTAAACTACCTAAATGTTTACTTACCCTTTACTGCTAACCACGGCTCATCTTCTACGAAGAACTTATCCGTAATTAACGGCTCCCACCACCATCTGTTATTTAAATACCACTCGTAAGTTTTTCTCAGTCCTTCTTTGAAGGGTGTTACTTCATACTTCATCTTTGTTATCATACAATACCTTCTGTCGTGACCAGGTCTATCTGAGACGAATTTTATCCTAACCTCTTTGCCACTCACTTCCTCCAACATCTTCAGTATCTCGAGCACGTTATATCTCTGTCCACCCGGGATGTTATAAGCTTCTCCTTTCCACTCCGCTTTTCTCATCACGTCGAAAACTATCCTAGCAGTGTCCTCTACGAATATCCAGTCCCTTTCAGCTTTGCCATCACCGTACACCGGCACATGCATCCCTAGCAGTGTCCTGATTATAGCCTTAGGTATTAACTTTTCAGGGAACTGCCTGGGACCGTAGTTATTAGACGGTCTCACTAAAATCGCGTTTATGCCGTAAGTTCTTACGTAAGCCTTTACGAATAGGTCAGCTGATGCTTTAGAGGCACTATAAGGCGATGATGGCCTTAAAGGTGAGTTCTCATCTCCGCACTCCTCACCGTAGACTTCGTCTGTTGAAATGTGGATGTATTTAAAACCGAACTTCCTTGAAGCCTCAAGTAGGTTTATGGCACCGAGCACGTTAGTGGTTATGAAATCTTGGGGTTTGTAAATCGATCTATCTACATGAGTCTCAGCTGCGAAATTTATCACTACATCAGGAGAATAGTCTTTAATTATATCGTGTATTTGCTCGCTCCTTACGTCAGCTTGGATAAAATCGTGGTCTGTCTCTTTAAGGTTTTCCTTTCTCCCAGCGTAGGTTAATAAGTCGACTACAAGGGGTCTGATCCCCCTCTTGTTTAACTCCCTCACGAAAGCAGAACCTATGAATCCCGCTCCCCCAACTACGATGATTTTCATAGTATCACCGAAGAGTTCTCGCCTATAATTAATTTTTGCCACCTTCCACCCTTTTCAACAGTAGCGTTATTTCCTATTAAAGAGTCCATTAGTGTCACTCCCCTTATCTTAACGCGGTCAAGGATTACACTGTACTCTATCTCACTGTCTGTTATTTCGCTCTGCTCGCCAACAGAAGTGAAAGGTCCTACATAGGAGTTGACAATTTTCGTGTCCCTTCCTATGTAAGTTGGCCCTCTTACCACAGAGTTCTTTATTACAGCTCCTTTCTCGATTATTACTCTGCCGTCAATTGTAGAGTTCTCTATTACACCTTCAACCTTCCTTTCAGCGTATCTATCTAACAAGAATGCGTTGGCCTCTAAGATATCCCTTGGAGTTCCCGTGTCCTTCCACCAACCCTGAACTATCTCGTAATCCACTTCCTTACCTCTGTCTATTAGTCCTTGTAATGCATCTGTTATCTCAAGTTCGCCTCTCCAGCTTGGTTTTAACGATTCAATAACATCAAAGATCTCCCTCGTGAACCCGTAAACACCTACTAGGGCTAAGTCAGAAATCGGTTCTTTAGGCTTCTCGACTAGTTTTATGATCCTCCCGTCCTTTATCACGGCTACTCCAAACCTGTTAGGGTTATCAACCTTAGCGAGTAGGATTGAAGCCGAGCCTTTAAAAGAGGAGAACTTACTCAGATCGTAAGGAACCACGTTGTCCCCTAAGTAAACTAAGAACCTATCCGACACTACGTCCTTCACCTTATAAACAGCATCAGCTAGTCCTCTAGCTTTACCTTGGTAAACGTAAGTTATCCTCACTCCGAACCTACTACCGTCTCCGTAATAGTCTACAACACGTGTGGGCGTGTTATCACCTAAGATAATTATTACGTCCCTTATCCCAGCGTCTCTGATCTGTTCTAAAACCCACTGTGAAACCGGTTTCCCTGCTACTTTTATCAACTGCTTCGGACCGGTGTGGGTTAACGGTCTAAGTCTTGTCCCTTGTCCTCCGTGTAGGATTACTGCCTCCATCTCATACCACCATACCGTCTAGGTCTAAACTGTAAAAATCAACGGATAAGAACTTCCTAGCCCTGGAGGAGTCTAAAGAGGAGTCAAAGGGTCTCTTAGCTACCCACCCTTTAACCTCATCTACTTCCCTCACTTCTCCTGACAAATTGAACTTTTCTTTAATCTTTAATGCTAACTCATAACGTGATATCCTCTCGCTTGCAACATTTAGTAAACCGGTTTTTCTAAGGGTTAACAACTCTTCTATAGCTGAAGCGAGTTTCCTCGCGGAAATAGGCGAGTAATAACCTTTATATGCGAAGATTGTCTTTCCCTCTTTCAATGTCTTATACACGTAGACTGGAAATCCCTTGTGCCTGAACACTCCAGAAGTCCTTATAACAAGGCTGTCGTCATATGATAAAGCAAAGGTCTCTCCTAATAGCTTAGTGAGTCCATAGTAGTTTATCGGGTTGGGTAAGTCCTCTTCTTTGTAGTTGCCCTTTATTCCGTCAAAAATGTAGTCCGTGCTGATGTGAATAAAGTAAGCATCTATTACCCTACTTGCCCTCACCATATGCCTTACTGCTTCAGCGTTTATTTTATACGCCTTCTCTCTTTCTGTTTCGCACTTGTCTACGTCAGTCAATGCTGCAGTGTTTATTATAACTTCGGGTCTGGTCTTGATTATAAAATCTTCCAGATGTGTAAAATCGGTTATATCCATCTTATAACCGTCAGGGATTTCTGATGAGTTGTACAACTTGATGACTTGGTGTTTTTTAGAAAGTAATTTATCTATTTCAACGCCTAACTGACCTGAGGCTCCTATTAGTAATACCCGCATTGTACTTATTATTCAATAGAAATTATAAATCTTTTTTCCTAGTGTAAACTGAATAAAATTGATTATAAGGGAGATTAATTAAACTATGAAAACGATAGGAGATCCTTATATATCTTTTTATTTATTTGTAATAAATTAACAAGAACACTGGAGAGTTTAAGAAAACACTTCAGCCTTATCAAGAGGAGGACATTGTCTGTCCTTATCACTTATTATAATCTCTTTTATTGCCCAGTCAATATACGAATAATTAATGCATCTCTCATGTTGAGGTGAATATTCGTTATGAGTAACGAAGTAAACGACTAGAGAGTCCTCGAGCGCCTGAAAACCGTGGGCAAACCCCGGAGGAATCCATAGCATGTAGTGGTTTGACTCGCTTAATTCTGCACTTATATACTTTCCAAAAGTTGAGGAAGACCTTCTAATATCAACTGCGACATCTAATATTTTCCCTTTAGGGACGAACACAAGTTTTCCTTGTTCCTTTGGTGTTATCTGATAATGTAAACCCCTCACTACTCCTCTAACTGAGAAGGACATGTTAACTTGGAGGGGTATCGGAATGTTATGTTTACTGAAATCTGTAGACTTAAACACTTCAAGGAAGAACCCTCTTTTGTCGGGAAAGACCTTTGGCTTTATTAAGAGTACTCCCATACCAAGGTCTTCAAAATCAAAAGGCATGATTTGAAATTAACTTTCGTATATATAAAAGGATTTTAATAAAAAGTAGCCTCACATATAACTCGTTTTTTAAGTCTCTCTTTGCAATTTACGATACTACTCCAAACTTAATCAATGATACCGTGTAAAGTCAATAAACCCGTTACGTTCGCCTCAGGTTGAACTCTCAGGCACTGATGTAGCTTTAATGCCTACTCTAATGAGGAAAGGATAACATTTAAAAAGGGGGAAAAGAATTGATGTAACTTCAGCCAAGTCAACGTAGATTAGTAGATACATAAGTAGGATTAGAGAGATTCTAAACTAACGTAGTGTATTTTGATTGAATATACCAGTGTCACTCATTTATAGTTTTGTGGCATCATCAATTAATATATTATTGGTCTAACCTTCATCCTCATATAAGGTGCTATACCTCCGTGCTGGTCATCAATATAACCGCTCCTAACTTCTTTAGTCAACGCATCAATAGTGTCGAGCTCTTGTAAAGGGATAGCTATCTCTCTGACCAGTATATCCCCTTTTCCTATCAGCGTTACTCTTCTTGGAAAGATCCTTATACTGTTCTTTACTAACTCACTCCTTTCAACGCCGGTTATAATCAACCCCTCTCTCGTCTCCTCCCTTAACTCCTCTAAACTCCAGTCCCCGTTCTTAACGACTAGGTTGAAGTAATCTGGCTTAGGGATCACCCCTCTGGCGTTACCCGGCTTACCTCTACTTAGTGTTCCTAAATAACTCAATACGTAACCGTCTCCAATGACCTCTTTTCTCCTAGTCCTCACTCCCTCGTCATCAAATGTAGAAAAACCGACGAGCTCTTGGTTCAACGGGTCGTCTATTAAAGTCACACTCTGTGAAAACCTCTCTTCAAGCTTTAACATAGGTCTGTCAGCCCTCAACATAAATATAACGTGATGGAAAAGATGAAGTGTTACCTCGGGGTCTAAAATACCATAAGTCCGTTCTAAGCTAAACACCCTTGACTGTGCCGTCTCCTTAACCGTGCCCCTTAGGTAGTCTATTACTGTGGGGATATCAGAGGGGTCTCCAGCATAGGAGAACTTAACACCTTTGTATTCCACGATGTTGACGACTTTTTCTTCTACGCATTGGTCAACTGCACGAGTGAGTAACTTAGAAATAGCATAACCTTCCGTAATTCTTATCCCCTCGGCTTTGGAAAACTGATCTACTGCTGGAGACCTATACGAAGTACATGGTTCGTGTTCTGGGACTTTGTCCTCATGTACCTTAGTTAAAGTCCACCCATGCCTCGTGAAATAACGAGTCGCGGTTACTTCTCTGTACTCCTTAAAGTTACCGTGAGGAGTTATGTGATAAATGACCTCCTTCACGGTAAAAGTCTGCACGGTATATTATTTGTGTCAGAAAACTTAAGCTTACCGTGATGTAAGAGTTGCTAGAGATTCTCATGATGTTAAATAATGAGAGTTTTTTCGCACCTTAAAATTAAAACTTTTTACCAAATGCGAAGTATTTATGAGAAAAGGTTCATAATTAATACGTGGAGGTAATACACTGTGTTTGAGGAAAATTAAGGGAGATTTATGGGGCCGAAAAATTCGCTAAAGAAGCACCGTCTTCTATCAAGGAGAATAATAATTCAGGTTAATTAATCACTTTGTAGTGTACACCAAGAAGGTGAAGAACTTCATTGAACACTCTAGGGATGTTTTTAAAAAGTTTTCAAGCATCCCTCAAACTGCAAAGATTTTCCCAATAAATGCTATACAGGATTTAATATTATAATGTAAAACTTATGTAGTTAAGTTGAAATACGTTTCCATACTTTAGCTTACCTTATCACATTAACGGAGATTAGAAGTTATTAAAAATGAGGAATAATTACATAAAAATATTACAGACATTCACAAAATCTTCACATTTAATTTCTTAAAATGTTTTTCGTCAAAAGTGTAAATCTCGTTAATACCGTTATTCATCATTATAACATAAGCCAGAGCATCATTAATGCTTACGTTTTCCTCATCGGCTATTTTAACAGCTTCAGTATAATCTTGTACTGTGACTTGTTTTATGACAATATTCTCATTGCTAATTATGTTTTCAATAACCTTAATTGAGGTTGTGAGGTTAGATAAACTCTCAATTACGTTAGCAATTTCAGAGATGTGGACTACAGTAGTTAGAACTTTTTCCTCCCCGTTATCAATTTTTGCCAGTATTTCCTTTGCTTTCTCTTTCATTTTCTTAATCTTTTCATTAACTGAACGTTGTGGTTTAAGTATTGCATAAATGAACACGTTAGAGTCTATAAACTTTACGTTTAAGCTCATGCCAATCACTTGGCAATTCTTCAACATCTATGCTATCAATAAGTTTTGTTAAGTTTGAAACACGGGGGTAAAGCTCAATCCTATCGTCTTTTAGAACTAGGATGAACTCATCGGTGTTAAACCTGTCTCTCCATTCTTTTGGTATAACTATCCTTCCTTGGCTGTCAACTCTCTTTATTACCACTTTCTCCATCTTTTACCAAAAAATAATTGAATTACCAATAATTAAGCTTAACTATCAAAATATTTAATCCCCTTCTTTCTAACTCTTCTTTGGCTCTTTTTAGTACATAATCCTCGTTCCCTACATAAAATAATAAGTTTACATAAATCCTTTCTCTCAAGGAGTATATGAACTCGTTAATTTTACCTAGTTTAGTGAAGTTTAATTTCTCTAAAAGCTTCTGTGACCTTATGTTCCTCTCATCAACCCACACGGTTATTATTTTTAACTTCACGTTTTCTAAAGCGTGTGAGAATGGTGCATAAATTAATCCTTTCCCTCTGAACTCCTTAGATACTGAATAAGCCAATTCGCCAACATGATTTTGTCTAGCAATGCCAAAATATTTGCCTCTTATAACTTGCAATGATCTAACAACCTTATTCCCTTCAAGGGCTAAAAACATGGGATTATCTTCCCATTTTATTTTCTTTACATCTTCTAACTTAACTTCTTGATACCGTATTATGGTATAATTTTCTGGATCGTCCTTAAGCTCTTGTAAATACTCATAAAATTTCTCAGCTAATTTTCTTTACTTTTGAATAATTATCTATAAACTTGTACATAGATTTATTCAATTATTTGCGCTTAGGACACTCTCTTAAGGGGATTAGAAGTAATTAAAGATAGCGAGTAGTTACGTAAAAGAGTTACAGTCTTAGGGACAAAACAACGTCTGTTTTCGTTCCAGAAGAGGAGCCCAAGAGAACTTAGGGTAATTGAATTACCCGCATGAGTTACAAGTTATACACGTTCAAATAATTCTATGCTTACCATTTTAATATCTAGTTTCGCATATTTTCTGAATAGATTTTCTTTCAGAGAATTCTTAAAATTGTAGTTATAGAAACTAATGTAAATACACTGCCTAAAAGAGCGTATATCATGGAGGACTTCATAGCATTAGCTACTCTTGCAAATAAATACCCTGAAACGAGTGCAGTTAAGCCTATTATTAATGAGGCTATAACGTCAGTTTTCCCAGCAATAATATAAGCTGAAGCTCCACTTAAGGCTGAAAGCAGCATGGCTAGCGTTGCAGTGCCTATCATTTTCTTTATATCAATAGAAAATAAGAGCATCATAACTGCTACGAACATTATCCCCCCACTAGCACCTAAAGTACCCGTAACCATACCTATAAGTATGCTAAGTATAAAGGCTAGAAAATACTTAGTTTTATTTAAATTTATTTTCTTCACACTAAATTTATTTCTTGATCTCTTAAAAGACACGTATGCCATAAAAGCTGTGAATATTGTAAAGGCTATTTCAAGTTCTCTCTCTGGTGTAATAAAAGCTATACTGGAACCTATCTGCGCGCCAATTGCTGCACCTAAGCCCATAATAAGGGAAATTTTCACGTCAATGTTCTTATTAAGGAAATATACGTAGGTAACTGTAGTTGTAGTTATAATGTCAACTAATAAACTCGAACCTATAGCTTCCTTGAAATTTAATCCTAAATACAGAAGTGTTGGAACAACTACCAGTACACCGCTAGCTCCAGTAATGCCAGTTAATGCACCAACAGCTATCCCAATGATTACCAGAAGGTAAATTGGAATTAACATAATATAATTTAAGACGTTAAGAGTATTAATACCTTTACCAGTTTTTAAATAACTTATATACTTTATATTATTATAAATCTTATTAAACATAATTTAGAAATAATTTATATATAGATAATTTTTTTAATAAAAAATCATCATAATATAATCTATAGTAAAAATAACGTCAAAATAAAACCGCAATTAATGAAACTTAATGATTAACTACCATTTATTAAGGATTAGCACTTTTATTAAATTATGGACGATTTAGATAAAAGGTTAATACTACAATTGTTTCTTAATCCCAGAGCGGGAGTTAGGGAGTTATCAACCAGATTAAAAGCTCCTCGAACAACAATTCATTACAGGTTTAAAAGGCTTATTAGGAACGAGGTAATTAAGGGATTTTCTCTATATGTTAGCCCTAGCTTATTAGGTTTTTCACACGCTTTTATAATATATAAGGGTAATTATACTTTACCCAACTCTGTAATTAACTTCAAATGTATTGAGGGATTTACTATATCGCAAATCTTCTATAAGGATTATCTATCTTTAACTGAAATAAATCCCATAAGAGTATTCCCAGTAAAAGAAGCAATTCCCTATTCCCTATCAAAGTTTGACTTAAATCTTATTAAGGAGTTAAGTAAAAATCCTATTAATATTAGGGAATTAGCTTTTAAGCTTAAACGTTCGGTAAAAAGTATAAGGAGACATATAGACTTTCTAGAACGTAACGGTATAATTAAAGTTTTACCTATAATAGATTTGGGGAAGGTAGATTTACTCTTTTATGCAGTATTAAGTGAGGAACCAGTAAGTGTTCCAAATGAAATATGGAGGATTTCAGATAATGTAAAGATAGCCATTGCTTCAAATCTAGAGGAGATTAAGAGGAACACTGAAGGTATTAAGGAAAGGAGTTTAATTGCAATAAAATCGGAATATTATGTAAATAACTGGATTGATGTAGTCCAAATTAATTGGACGTAACTTTATGTGATACGAAATTAGTTATTTGAAACATGGAAAAGGGAAAATATGCCTTCATAATATTTAGTGATCCAGAAATTAAGTCAGAATTGGTTAAGGCAGCTCACGCCTTACATTACGCTTTAGGATTAAAAGAGAAGGGAAACGAAGTAATTGTGTATTTTGAAGGTCTCGGCGAAAAAATATTAACGTTAGAACCTGATTATATAAAGCCCGTTTTAAATAAGGCAATAAAAGAGGGATTAATATACGGAGTTTGCGGTTACTGTGCATCTCCTCCTCACTTAAATATAGCTGATAAATTGAGGCAGAAAGGATATAATTTAATAGGAAATGAAAACGACCATAAAGATATCTCAGAATTTATAGAAAAAGGTTACAATGTGATTCTAGTCTAATTCTAGTTATGAGAAATATTAAACAATCATAATAAAATATAAAGTAATTTTTGGTTTCGATTTTATAACTCAGTGGCAACATTACGCAATCATATTAGTGATACGAAAGAAAATAAATATATATTAACAGAAAATAACTGTAAAAAATCAACAATTTTATATTGATAAAATTTATAATCAAGAAATAAAATTAAAATATTATTATATTATTCGATAATGGATTTTTATCATAAAAATTCTTAAGAAATAGATATTAGTAATTACGAAATTATCAACTAACTTTACTTTAAAATTAAAGTTAGATCTATATAGTTAATATTAATAGTTCAAAAATTGAACTTTCTTCTCAGTTTAAAATTTCTTAATGCAAATTTATCATATGAGACTTTTACTTTATATGGTTAAAAGGCTAATAACAAATCCCTACAATGTAGGATGGTCCATATTATTTATGTTATTTTGGGTTTTAATGGGAGCTTATGTGCTATCATCTAATGTGCCGAAGATAGTAAATGCTGAGAAGTTCTATACTGCTGCATGGGCTGGTGTAATAGAGCTACTTGTTTTAAGTTCTTCCTCAATGACTCTTACTATTATATTAAACTATCAAACTGGTGGACTTCCTCATCTCTTAAGGTACTCAAAGCTTACTCCTACTTATTACATAGCCTCTCTATATAGTAGTAATTTAATAATGCAAATAGTTTATAGTCTTATACTTATTATAGCGGTATATACTACATTCTCGAATCATTTTGGAATTAATTTATACCCTAAGAATGTTCTTTTAATTGTTATAACTTTAGTAATATCATCCTTATTTTTCACTTCACTTTCAATATTTCTAAATTTAATAATTCTAAGGTCGACTAGGAAGATGCAGCAATTAGTGGACTTTATCCCTTTAATACTAGGATATGGTTTCGGCTTCACATTTATTTATTTAAATATGGGTTCTTTAGTATACTTCAGTCCTTTTGCAGCTATTGAGGCTTTAATAATTAGCAGTTATTTAAACACACAAATACCTATTAATTTCGCAACCTTAGTAACAGATAATTATAAAGTATATGCTATAAATTCTCCACAATTTTCTATACCAATAGCTTTATCTTCAATAATATTCTGGACTATATTCTTATCTCTTATCGGCATAATAGGTCTTAGGAAACTGTATTATAAACCCTTAGAGGAGGGTAGGATAGTATGATAGACTTACAAAATGTTTCGATTTATTATGGGAAGGATAGGATAATTAAGGACGTTAACATGTCTATAAATACGAAGGTCTTATTACTAGGACCTAACGGCTCTGGCAAATCTACATTGCTAAGGGCAATAGCTGGGATTATACCTTATAAAGGGCATATTTTAGTAGATGGAAAAGAAGTGTTCTCGTTAAAGAACGAGAATACACTTTCTACAAACCTGCCAGAAGCTTACGTTTTAGGCCTAACGATAAATGACGTAATTTACGTTTATGAGGAAATTAAGGGAATAGATAAAGAATTAGTAATTGGAATGTTAGATAAAATGGGATTACGTAGTATTCTGAAAAAGAGAATTTATGAACTTTCTACTGGCCAGAGCGTCATTTTTAGGGATGTATTAACTTTAGCTTCTGGGGCTAAAATAATTCTCTTAGATGAACCTTTTGAAAATGTCGATTTGGGAAAAAGGAAGTTACTAGCAGAGTGGATAAAGGAATATGGAAAGGAGGGAATTATAGTAACTCATGAAATAGATATGGTTAGTTACTTTAAGGATCTCAGTACTTATTTAATATTTGAAGGCAAAATTTACGGACCAATAATTGCTAAGGACTTTCTGGAATCCTCTATTATTGAGGGAAGTGCTACGGACAATTCGTTATTAACATTTGAGGTAGCAGGAAGAAAATTCTCGCTAGTAAGAGGTAATGTAGGAAGGAGAGTAGAGAATCTTACTTCGTTAGATAGACTTTACACATTAGGTGAATAGTGTGGAAAAGAATTTGATTAAAGATTCTAAAGAGTTAGCTAATCGAATTATAAAGAATGAATATAGGAAAGCTCTAGGGAAATATTACCTATTATGGTCTACATATTCAATAATTTTATTTGTAGTATATGGTTTATTATATACATTTACATTAAATTATAGTTCAATATATGGCGCTATTATCCAAGCATTTCTATCAATCGTTTACATTTTCTTTACGGCTCAATTTTTTACTAGAGCCTCAGTAGCAAGTAAAAGATATTCTGAAGTATTTAAACTATATAATTCTTATATCAGATTTATTTACAGGATTACATTTATAGGATTTATTTTGGGCTCAGCATTATTTTATTTAGGTTATCTTAAATATTCTTTTTTAATAACTTTAATAGGAGCTTTAATATTCGTTGCTTCTATAGATATCAGTTTGGTACTCACATATCCCATTGCGGGAGGGATTAAGACCTATGACATAATGGCTATAGTTACGTTTTCTGCGATGATGTTACTCTATATATTAGCAATTTTCTATATTTTCGAGATTACATTTTTGATATTTACTCTGAGCTGGATATATGCTGGATATAGATCTTTAATGGAGGTTATTGAGAGTGAGTGATGAACTCAAGAAACTTATGGAGCTATTAAAGGATCAAGCACTTTCAAACTCTGTAAGACTAGGTATCTTACTTTCTCTTTATGTTTTAGGCAAAACTACTTTTGCCGAACTCCAGAAGACTTTTGAAATACCTAAGAGTTCCCTTTATGTGCATTTGCAAATCCTTAAGGACAACGGATTAATAGACATTAAGAAGGTTATAACACTATCTGGACCTAGAACAGTAATTGAGATAACTGATAAGGGTACGGAAGTTATAAAGAAATATCTAGATGTAATTAAAAAATTTTAATATTTTTTAATATTAAATTTAAAAACCAGATATATAATAATTTTCAATTTATCAAGATAGTTCAAAATATGAACCTATATAGGAGCTTTTAAGTATAAAATTAGTAAATAATCTGATGATTATTTTAGGAAATCTTATAAACGAATTAATCTTTTATGGAATACTTTACTGTTGGTTTATCCTAGAGTTTATTAACGCTTATTTAATTCCCTTTCTAAGAAATAGAAGAAGGAAAATTAAAAATAAGGAATGGAAATCCTTTAGAATATTTCTCATAACAATGTATTTTAGCTTTTTTATCTCATATTTCTTTGCATTTTTCTCTTTTTATACTAGAATAGGAGAATTACCTTTAATTGTATTTTACTTAGGTATAGTTATAATGATCTTCGGAATATTTTTTAGATATTGGGCTGTATATACATTGGGGAAATATTTCTCGCCCGTAGTTACAATTTACTCTGATCATAAGATAGTTAAAAGTGGTCCATACAGATTTGTAAGACACCCAGCATATGGAGGTGCGTTAATAGCCATATTAGGCATGGGAATTAGTCTAAGGAGTTTACTCTCGGCAATTATACCCTTTATTATAATGTTAGTAGTTGTTAAGTATAGGGCCAATTTAGAGGAACGCTTACTTACAGCTGAAATAGGAAATGAGTACCTAGAGTATAAAAGGACTGTTAAAAGGAAATTCATACCTTTTATTATATAATAAACTATATTAATATTTTTATAATTAAATTAATTTTAATAATTGTTAATTATTACTACTTATTGGCCTAGCTAAGATTTCTCCAAATCCTATAGCCCTACTTTTACCTACGCCGAAAAAGTTAGCGTAATTCAATAGCTTTTGAATATTATCTCTAATTTTAGTATTTCTCTTAGCAGTTATTTCGAATATTATCCACCCCTGAAAACCCCTCACTGGTTTGCCGTCATAATATGTAGTAATCGGTTTTAGCCCATAACTTACTTCCCTAAAATAATACAAAGCCTTTGATCCAGAAATTCCCACTATTTTATGATCCATATATTTATTCCAATGCCTAGCTATTGAGAGTAATAGTAAAGGAGAGTAAGGAAATAATACAAACCTATTCCTTTTTCTCTTAAACGGTGGCCTTGGAGGTTGAAGAAGTGTAGGTGTTATAAACTTAATATAATAGAATCTTGAGTCGTAATATTCTATTTCTTCAACAACCTTAACGTCTTCTATTTGAGCTGAAAAATTAACGTTCCAGAGTTCTATTTTTACCTCACCCCCATTTCTTAAAATCTCATCGAAAATATCACTGTAGAGAAACGAGAAGGAAAATTTATAAACTTCGCCCCCTTTCATTACAGCTTTCTTATTCCCTAATGCTAAGACAGGATTTCCATCAATATCCTTTATCACTGTAACTCTTACTGGTTTAAATGGCTCCTCACTTTCCATTATCTTAGCGTAAGTAGGAGAGATTTTAGCTAATATAGATCTAGACAGTTTTGAGGTAAAAGGAGGTAGTAGAACATCATGGTCTGATTTTACTTGAAAGGTAATACTAAATATCATTAATAATAGACTTCAATTTATAGTATATAAGTCTAGATATTGTGATAATACAGTATGTGAGAATAATATCGCTAACAACTACTAAAAAGGGAATATTAGCTAATAATGTTGTTATATAAATAAAATAAAGTGTGTCAACAATATTGGCATTATAGTATTTATCTCAATTATAGCTATTTTAGCTTAATTTTTAATTATTTTTAAAATTCATGGCTTAATTGTACTATTATTAATATACTTAAGTTTATAGATACTAAATGAGGGAATGTGTATGAAAAACATAGAAGATCAAAAGTCTTAATTTACCCCATTTCAACAATATACCTATGATAACTTTACTAATAGTAAGACATGGTGAAGCCGAGCCTCAGATTAACGGTAAGGATGATAAGGACAGAAGGCTCATAAAAAAGGGAATCAAACAAATGAGAAGGGTTGCGAATTTCCTAGACAGTATGGATTACACTATAGATAGGGTTTTCACTAGTCCTTACATAAGGGCATATCAATCTGCAGAGGTTATATTGGACGAGTTAGGAGAAGACGATAAGAAGATAGAAACTTTTAATGAATTAGCACCAGATAAAGAACCTTCAGAATTCTTGGAAAAGTTGAAGGAAATGGATAACTCTACTATTTTAGTAGTAGGTCATGAGCCTTATCTCTCTAACCTCATTAAGAGTATAAGTGGAGGGTTAGTTGAGTTGAAAAAAGGAGGAATAGCGGTAGTAGAATATAATCCGATGGATAATAAAGGGTCCCTTAAACTTCTGTTGACTCAAAAGGTCTTAAAGCTGATATAAATGCGCTCTGCAGTAATAGACGCTGGTTATAATTCCTTTAGGATATCCGTATATGATGTTTTTCCTAACGGAAGTTTCAGGCTTATAGGGTCATTTAAGAAGTTCGTCAGAATTGGAGAAGGAATACAAGAAGGTGGAGTTATACCAGAAAATAAGATAAAAGAGGCTGAAGAGACTTTCTTAAAATTTAAGAAGATAATAGAAGTTAAAAACGTAAAGGATGTTAGGGCAGTTGGGACTAGTGCTTTCAGATATGCATTAAACGGTAGTGAAGTATCCCAGAGATTATTAGATATTTTAGGTTATGATTTTAGGATAATTTCTGGAGAAGAGGAGGGAATGATGTCAGCAATAGGAGTAATGAACACTTTACCCGTAATTGACGGTATAATATTCGAAATAGGCGGAGGATCTTTAGAATTAGCTGAAATTTCGCAGAGAAACGTGAAAAAAATAGTAAGCTTACCTATAGGTGCGTTAAAATTGATAAATTATTCTGAAAGAGAGATAAGAAATAAGGTTAGAAACGAATTGTTAACTGTAAGTTTTAAGTCGAATTTCTTAATAGGTTCTGGAGGAAATATGAGGGCTATAGCTAAACTTGATGAAAAACTCTCAGGCTTTCCCTCAGATTCAATTCATGGTTATTTAATTTCTTCAAAGCAAATTAATAAATATTCTAAAGTTCTTTATTCCTTAGACCCTGAGGAGAGGGCCTCTTTACCTGGCATAAGTAAAGACAGGGCGTTTACAATTCACACTGCTTCAATTATAATAGATGAATTAGTACAATATTTCAACGCAGAATATATTATGGTTTCGGCTTTCGGTATGAGAGAAGGTGTTCTAACTAAGGATAAGGTTATAGATAGAAATAAGTGGCTTGAGTCTATAGCATATTCCTATCAAATAGATCCACCTTGGGATATATATAGGGAAGTGGAAAGGGTAAGTAAGGGAGAGATGGGTTTTTACGTAGGTGCATCAGCCTTCATTTTATCAGTGTTAAGAATGAGTGGTTTTATTAACTACTACGATGCATGTTATAAGTTATTGAGGAATGCATTAATACCAGGATTTACGCAAAACGAACTACTTTTAATTAGCTTAATATGTAAAAGTGCTAAGGGGAAGATTAAAAAGAAATTAGCTAAATACTTAGGAATAAAGAGAAAAGAATTGGAATATTATGGCAATGTGATCAAAAATATTTTAGACGAACTTCCTTTAGGAGTGAAAATATGAGAGGAATACTAATAGCTTTTGAGGGAATAGATGGATCTGGAAAATCCAGCCAAGCTTCTCTTTTAAAGGACTGGATAGGTCTTAGAAGGGATGTTTACCTAACAGAATGGAACTCATCTGAATGGATTCACGATATAATAAAGGAGGCTAAAAAGAAGAACATGTTAACTCCAATAACCTTCAGTCTCATCCACGCTACGGACTTCTCAGATAGATATGAGAAATATATTTTACCTATGTTTAAGAGTGGTTTCGTAGTGATATGCGATAGGTATATATATACCGCTTATGTTAGGGATAGTGTAAGAGGAGTTAGTTTAGATTGGGTTAAGAAACTTTACTCTTTTGCAATAAAGCCCGATTTTACCTTTTATATTAGAATAGGTGCAGAGACTGCGTTAAATAGACTTAAAAAAGCTAGAAAGACAATAAAACCACAAGAGGCTGGGTCTGATATATTCCCCAATTTGGATCCAGAAGAAGGCTTTCTAAAATATCAATCGTTAATAACAGAGGCTTATGATAAGATATCTAAAGAGAATAATTTCATTGAGCTAGATGGAAATAAGAACCCAAGGGAAATTCAAATGGAAATAAGAAGTAAAATAGGTGAGCTAATTGATAATAGCTTTTGAAGGAATAGAAGGATCTGGAAGGACCACTCATTTAAATATTGCCAAGAAATATTTAGAGGAAGAAGGATATGGTGTAATAACCTTCGGTCTTCAAATGTCTAAGTTAATGGGTGAGAGGATAAGGCAAGTAAAGAAAAATATCGTTTTCGAGAGGAGAACCTTATTTCTAGCTTATGTGACGGATTTAGCAGATCAGATGGAGAATGTCGTTAAACCGTCAATTGAGTCTGGTTTCATAGCCTTAGCTGACGGATATATTTTAACCTTACTTTCATGGGGATTAATAAGGGGACTGGAATTGAACTGGATGAAAGACGTATTGAGTATTTTCCCAGAACCTAAAATTACGTTTTCCTTGATATCCTCTCCAGAAGAAGTAATTAAGAGGATAATAAAAAGGGATGGATACTTAGATCCTTTAAAAGTTGGAATAGACATTTGTATAAGAGAGGATGTATTTAACGCATTTCAAGAGTATGCAGAGAAGTTCCAGAAATACTTAGTAGATCTATCAAAAGATAAGGCAATAGTTGTAAATACTACCAATAGCATTGAAGAGGTAAAGAAGGAAATAGTGATGCACATTGAAAATATCTAGGCCAGAAGAATACGCTAATTTAAACTTAAAGAAATCCCTTAAAATAAGAGGAATTAGTATAGAAGAAATTCACGATAAAAGAGTGTACATAAGGAAGTACTTTGATATTCTAAGTGCTCTAAATCCAATTTACGAAGATATTGAATGCCTAGCTTTAACTAAAGACGTAATAAGTGATCTGGGAAAAGTTAGGGATATGGACATAACGGGATGCTATAATAAAAAAAGAAGAGAAGAGATTGCCTTAAGAGCTATTAGAAAAGCTGATAAATTAAAGAATTGTTTTCTCCCTAAAGTTTATGGCAGTAGATTAGTTGTTTTTAATAATATCCTCAGATTATATAATGAACTCAGAAATTGTGAAGAATTTCATCAACTCAGGAAAAACGTTAGAATAATAAGGAATTTAGCGGAATCATTAAACTTCAATAACGAAATAAAGAAGTTAGCAAAGGAAATGGGAGATCTAAGGGATGAAGCTTTAAGGAAGACTAATTGTCTAGGAGTTATCAACTATTCCTTTAATATTAATGAGTATAGAAGAAGAGCGATAGAATATACGTTAAAGATAATCCTACAACAAGATGAGTTCCATCATTATTGATTAAATATTCCTTATGAACTTCCTTATAACTATTGGTATTAATATTAAGAAGATTACTATCACGATAAGGATAAATAACCGTGTATAATATAGAACTAATCCCATATAATATACAGCATAAATTATATAAAATATTATCGTGTCACTAAATTTAGGTTTCTTTATAATTAAATATGTTATTAAAGCTGTAGTTATTATAAATCCTCCAATTATCGCTGGTATTAAAACGTCCATAAAGTAAAGATATATTTAAAAAATAAAAGCTTTGTTTTAGGTTTTATTTATAAAATAATTTTAAAGCTAATTCTAAACCCTCAAACATCCCATTAAAATGAGAAGCTTCCTTACTGCCTAAAAATACTACATAGTTATGAGGTACATCTAACTCAATCAGTTTCTCGTGCAACTTCACATCAGATAGAAAGGTAGTCTTATCGTACCAGTTAACGCTAATAACTAACCTTAATTTCTTTGCCTTCTCCTTATTTTTTTCAATTACATTTATAGGAAAGTTTTCCTTCCATTTCTCATAAAGTCTCTCACTTATAATACCCTTTTCCCTATATTCTCTTAATAAAGAACCGCCAGTATATAACAAATCCATCGTCTCTAACATATCATTAAAGTACTGATAAGCAGTATCTTCATCTGTTCCCACCAATTCCTTAAGTAGCTTAACGTTATCTTTAACATTAAAGAATGATTTACCAAAAAAGGCTGGAGCAGAAGACGCTATTACGATATCAAACCTCTCAGGATATTTTACTCCTATATTTAAAGCTCCCCAACCTCCCATAGAAGCTCCTCCAATGATTGTCACTTCTGGAGAGTAAATTTCCTTTAAGTAATCTGTGACCTCTAATACATAATTCTCATATTTTCCGTAATACCAAGATCCCTTCATTAGCCCCTTAAATTTTTCGTCATTTGATCTTATGTTGCATGGTATTCCCAGACTTCCGTCAGTTTCAACTATTACGTAATCGTTTATATTGGGACTAAAGAGTGCTAAGAATGGTTTTCTAGGATGAAATCCATAGGGTTCTAGCAATATAAATAATTTTTTCGGATTACCCTTTTTATCTATTATTAGATTAACTTCCCTGCCTAACTCCTTTGAGTTAAAACTCAGTTCTTCCATGGCATACATTTTATAATAGGTACTAATAAAAACGTTCTTTAAGGGGCTAAAGTCTTCTCACCTTGGAAGGGTAATTATTATCCTTTAAGGGGCTCATCGTTCCCACTATCGATTCGGCTCTCATCTAGCGGGCAGTAGGGGTAACCAGTGAGCCGTTTGCCCCTACACTTTCATTTCACTCATTTTATGATCAATCATGATCGAGTGTAGGGACTTAGCCCTCAACCACCTACCAAACTTAACGGTAGATGGGTCATGGGACTCCTTTGAGCCCAACGGCACGGGGCTCACATCTCTGTAATCACTCCCACCCTTTTGGGCATAGCCCACATCGGCGTGAGAGATCATCCTTTATTAACAAAAGTTTGTTACAAACAAATATAAAAAGATTTCTATTAACGTGAAAAAGGATTCAGCCCATTCATGGGAGATTATCTATGGAGAAGTGGAATGAGGATTATTCGCCAGAATCTTATGCCAAGAGAGCATTAAGGATGAAGAGTGAAGGGTATAGAGCAATTAAGTTTGATTTGGATGTTCCTACTCCTTATATTGACTTGAGGAGGGTTAGGTCTGGGGATTTGTCGTTAAAGGATGTTAATTATATGGCTGAGATCGTCAAGAGCGTGAGAGAGGCTGTTGGTGATGATGTTGATATTATGGTTGATTTGCATTGGAGGTATAATTTGAATACTGCGATTAGAATATGTAAGGCGTTGGAGCAATATAGGTTAAGGTGGATAGAGGACCCCACACCTGCAGTAATGTCAGTTAGTAATTACGATGAATTAAGAATTTTAACTTCTCAGTGTTCAACACCCATAGAAACTGGAGAAAATCTTTATACTGTATATCAGTTTAAGGATCTTTTAGATACGGGAATTAGGGTATGGGCTCCCGATATCGTTAAATCCGGAGGAATATCTGAGGGAAGGAGGATAGCTGAACTAGCCTCGATTTATGATATAGAATATTCTCCGCACAATATAGCGTCCCCTATAGGCACTTTAGCCCATGTGCATGTTGCGTCAATAGCTAACACATTAGGGTTTGTAGAGTTTCACGGACATGATTTACCTTTCTGGAATGAAATAATTAAACCTAAGAGAAAAATAATTGAAGATGGGGTAATAAAACTTACTGAAGACCCCGGATTAGGAGTAGAATTAGACGAGGAGGTTATGAGAAAATATTGGCCCGATTATGATTTGTAATCATAAAATCCTTTTCCACATTTTTTGCCTATCTTTCCTTCCTTTATCATTTCTTCTAGTAAATCATTTGGTCTATACGCCTTATATCCTTTAGAGTAAATATCCTTTAGATGGTTGTAAATTATATCTAAACCTAACTCGTCAGCCATTTCTAGTAATCCCTTTGGGAAATTAAATCCATATATCATTACAGTATCTATTTCTTTAGCATTTACTATCTTATTTTGTATTAGCCATGCACTTTCATTTACGGCTAATGAAATTAGCCTCGCTGGATCTACTTTACTACTTGCCTGTAATTCCACTTTCTTATATTTACCCGCAGCAGGATATATATAAAATCCCTTACCACTCTTTACTCCAAGTTCTTTTGCATCTACCTTTTTTTGAAATAGACTACATTTAACGTCCTCAGCAGTACCGCTGCTAACTATGACCTTCCATAAATCTACAGCTACATCTAAACCTACGTAATCAGATAATTCAAAAATTCCCATAGGTAACTTTAATTTATTTCTAGCCGTGCTATCCACTTCCTCTATGGTAGCTTCTCCGTCCTCAACTTCTCTGCAGGCTTCTTGCATGAGTCTTAAAAATATCCTATTGCTAACAAATCCTGGGACTTCTACTTTTAACCTAACTGGGACCTTACCCATTTTCTTTGCTAGGTCTATAGTTATATTCACAACTTCTTCTGAGGTATACTTACTGGGTATTATCTCAACTAGCTTCATTATCGGTGGAGGGTTAAAGAAGTGCATACCAATTACCTTCTCTGGTCTCTTAGTGGATTCGGCGATTACGGAAATGGGAATTGAGGAAGTATTTGAAGCTAAAATCGCATACCTAGGCGTTATTTCGTCTAGCGTTTTAAATACATTTTTCTTTAATTCTATAAGTTCTGGTACAGCTTCAATTACGAAATCAGCATCTCTCATAATATCGTATGAGGTAGAGAATTCTATTCTGCTTAAAACAGTTTCTGGTTTTTCTGATAGCGAACCTTTTTCATAAAATTTCTTTAATGAATCAGTAATTCTTTCCTTAGCTCTATTTAAAAAATCCCATGAGATGTCTACTATACTTACCTTAAATCCAGCTATCGCCGCAACTTCAGCTATACCATGACCCATCGTTCCCGCTCCTACTACACCTATCTTTTTGATCATAAATTACTCTATCAAAGATAACTTATAAATACATTCAATGATCTATTATAGTTTAGTTTATAATAATTTTAAAGTTTATATTTATTTTATTTATATTTTGTAAATTAAGAAATAAGCATGATTATACATTTACGCCCCATCGTAAAAATTCTTATACATTTACGATTAGGCGTAAATTATTTATATTCAATATTATATTACCTAATCTATGAGTATAAAGGATATAGCCAGATTATTCGGTCCGGCATGGATTGTAATGATGGCTGACGTCGATGCTGCAAGTGTTATAACAGCTGTTGCAAATGGGGAAGAATACGGGTATAGACTAATATGGTTATTATTAATTTTAGCGATACCGTTATTTATTATTCAAGATGCTGCAGGAAGATTAGGTGCGGTTAATAATGGAAAGGGGTTCGGTGAGTTGATTAGAGAGAAATTCTCCCAAAAGTCCGCGCTCTTAACCGCTTTGCCTATGTTTTTTGTAGACTTATTCACTTATATTGTAGAATATACTGGTATAGCAGTAGGAGGACTTATTTTAGGAATACCTCCCTATTACAGTTTACCAATATTTTTTATTTTTCACATAACTGTAGTTTCCACTAAAAAATATGACAAAATTGAAAAATTTTTAATACCTATATCCTTAATAATGTTATTTGCATTTATTATTCAAGCTTCCCTTAGAGGTATAGTACCTAACCAGCAAGTTTTCTATATCTCTAATACTCATTCCTTTATATTTTTCATTGCAGCGAATATAGGGGCTGTTGTAATGCCATTTATGATTTTTTATCAAGTTTCAGCGACAGCATATAAATACGTTAATTCAGACTCTCCAATAAATATAAAGGTTAAATGGTCCTCATATGAGACTTTAATTGGTGCCTTAGTATCAGAATTATTAATGGTAGCTATAGAGATGGCCACTACTGGTATTTCTTCATCTATAGGCCCATTAAATTATAGGCAAATATCTAATGCTCTTTCTGCGATTTCTGGTGAATATTCCCCGTATATATTTGGTATAGGACTAATAAGTGCGGCGTTTTTAGCCTTAATAGTAGAGTCGTTAGGCAGTGCCTGGGGAACATTAGAGGCTTTGGGTAAATACGATTTTAGAAGTTTCCTAGTTTTATATTTCTCGGAATCTATTCCAGCCTTATTAGTCGTACTTTTGTTCACAAATAATTACGATATGATAGTTAATTTCGCGCTATTTCTTATGTCACTCTCTCCTATAATACTTGTAATTCCAGCATTCTTTGTTGGAATATTGGTTAGGGATAAAAAATTAATGGGGAATTATGCATATGACAAAATTAGGATTATAATTTATTGGATAACAGTTATATTATTGGCAATGAGTGGAATTATTAGCTTAATTTAATATTCCCCTAGTGTACCTTTTACTCTGGCTACTTTAAACGCGTATTTAAATGCAAATACGCCTAACGGTAATAGTATTACGTCAAAAATTAGAAGTATTAATATCGGAAAATACACTTGATATATTGAAACTCCCTCTAACATAGTTTCCCTTAAGGTCTCTAGAGCCCAGGTTAATGGTAAGGCATAGCTTATATCCCTTAACGGCAATGGCATAACGTTAACTGGAAAAACAACACCAGTCATTAAAGTAGTAAAGGTCGAAAAGAAGAACGATATTGGATTCCCTTGTTTAATTACCATAGTAAAGGCCCCCGAGAGAAATGCTAAACCTAAAGTCGAAATAATTAGTAGTATTATTACTAAAAGCGATGCTAGAAGATCTATATGATATTTCACTCCTAAGCCAAATCCTATACCTAAAATAACTAAAGCGTTTATCGTATTAATTGTAAAACCCCACAATGCAGAATAGAATAAAAACGATGTTACGCCAGATCTTGACAGTACATAATACTCTATCGTACCATACAATTGTTCGTTTCTAATTCTTTGACTAACAGTTGTTATTACAGATGACACATATCCCTGAAAGGCTAAGCCTATAACGAAAAAACTGGTATAGTTAGTAAAAGGATTCAGCTCTATTCTTTCAACTAAATTATTACCTAAGGAAGTTCCCACAAAGTAATAAGTGAAAACTGGTAAGGTCCATGACAATACAGTTAGTATAACCTGAGTCTTATATGATATCCATACTTTAAATCCCCTTATGTATAAAAATGCGTATAGTTTAGCATATATATTTGTTAATCCCTTACTCTCCACGGTCTTTTCACCCTTTCTATTCTCACAGGATCCTCTTCCTCTCCTATTAAATATGCGTAAATATCATCTAATGTAGGTTCTACTTCTTTAATATTATCGTAATACTTTAACTTCTCCGCTTCAGACTTCGGTAGTCTAAGTATAGATTCCCCACTTACGTTAACCGCATATCTCTCTAGCCCCTTAGGTATTTGCCTAACTTTAACTTCTACAATTTTACCTAATTTAGTTTTTAAATCTTCAATATTACCTTCAGCAATAATTTTTCCTCTCTTTATTAATATGATCTTGTCAGCTAACTCTTCTACTTCTTTTAGATAGTGTGAAGAAAATAATATAGTCTTTCCCTTAAGATTCTTTATTACATTTCTAAATTCCCTAGCAGATATAGAGTCTAAGCCTAAAGTTGGTTCATCTAATAAAAGCACTGGTGGGTCAGTAATTAAAGCCCTAGCTAAAGCCAATTTTCTCTGCATCCCGGTACTGAATTTCATATATTGCACGTTTGCCCACTCCTCAAGGTTTAACATTTCTAAAACTTCCTTAGCTCTTTTTCTAGCTTCACTTACCGATAACCCTTGCAATGATGAGAAGAATATTAAGTTATCCATAGCTGTTAGCCTATAATAAAACTGCCTTTCGCTTATAGTTACTAACCCTATTAATTCCCTTACTTTCTTTTCTTCTCTAGTGACACTATATCCCTCAATAAACGCATCTCCAGAAGTGGGTATTACTAATGTTGCCAGTATTTTTATTAAAGTAGTTTTCCCAGCTCCATTATGACCAACAAGAGCTCCTATCCCACCTCTTAACGTGAATGAGACATCTGTTAAAGCTCTAATTTCCTTATTCTTTAATTTATAAATTTTCGTTAGGTTTATTACATCTATCAAGGAGAAACACCAAACAATACTTATAATTAACATCCATTGATTAGCATTTATACTTTTTGCAAATTAAACTTTTAGAACTTTACCTTTTTGATAGAATTATTACTTTCTACTTAAATAAAAATCTCATGAATTTTTCCACATTTTTAATGAAGATATAAAATCGCTTATCGCATATCTACTTTTCCAACTTAACGGGTACGTGAATTTTATATAATGTGAGGAAGTGTAATCTACGCTAAAGATTTCGTCATTATTTATCAATATGCGTATTTTTCTACTATCAGCTTCTATTTCAAGTTTTCCTGCCTCCTCATTACTATCAAGTACCTCAAAGCCTTTATCGTATCGCAGCATTATAAATTTCTCTAAGTTTTGCACACTATTATTGACTACAACATTTCCTGAACCAAATATTATATAAAATAACCATAGTTTTATAACGTTAAGATCCTGGTCTATTGTCTTTATACTATAAGCCTCATCGCCAAATGATGTACATCCCCTTAAGGCTATACACATTTGTTGTCCGTAGAAGTAGGCTGTATCGTTAGCCCATTCAGAATATTTTTCTGTAACTTTATGTAAAGGCTCGATATGCACATAATATTGTGGGTCTATTTCTATTATCCTTGAAGGGGGTAAGTATTTTATTGTATCTGGTGGTAAGTTTAAGAAAGTTATAAAACTGGGATAGGGTCCATTCCATATAGAATAAGTTCTTTCTGATACCTTCCTTATTTCCTTGAATGTTTGTGTCTTATAAACTAATTTATATAAGTTTTCAGCCATATTTACGTCTAACTTACTTAACACTATTGCTCTAAACGCAGGAGAAATTGCGTTTATATAGGGTAATATGTCATTTTCGCTCTTCACTCTTTTCACTATTCCGTTTTTTATAACGTAAACTTCGTTATCATCACTAACTTGAACCTCAATTTCACATTGAGTGTTCACTAGACCTTTCTTCCATCTAATGCACTGTCTATATACCACATCTTAAATATAGATCTCTAATATTAAAATATTATACGATTTCCTCCCTATGAATATCTCTATTTACATAGGTGTAGATTAACGTATTTAGCTCATTAATGTACTTTAAACTGGTTAAAGAAGTTAATATTGACATAAGGGATATCCCTAATGCTAAACCAGATAATAAGAAAGATATCCTAATTAGATTAAAGAATAAAAGCAGAGATGAAAAAGCGAGAAGAACTAAAGCCACTTTATTTTCTATATTTATACGTTTAAAAGAGATTTTTATTTCTTCATTTAAAAACGTTATCCTATCAACTTTTCTTATTTTATCGTCTAACAATTTAATAAGATCCTTAAGATTATTCCAGTTATCTGAAATGTATTTTATAATATCGTCAATAGGTCTATTAAGGGGAATCGCTAATATTGAACCACTAATCATGTCAGAAATTCTGTCATCTGACAATATTTGAATAAGAGACATTAAAGCTTCAAGCTTAGCTATAGTTAACGTTTTATCTATATTCTTCCAAATTTTTGGTGTCATTGACTGTAAAAATAACTGTAGAACGGTAGATAATATGAAGAGAAAAGATGAAATTATATTAAATATTATAAATGATATCTCAAAAATTTTCTCACTCCTCCATAATATTGCATAAAGTTATTATAATATAGTACATTACCAGCTTTTAATACATTCATTGTATCTATTTTATGCTAGAATAATGGTAAATAAATTTTTATTCTATAATCGTAATCACGTATTTCCATTCAAGATAGGGTTATATAAACAATTAATTAATTATTTATATATTTGATTTGCTTTTTTAAAAACTATGAAAAAGAGAAAAGAAATACTTGATAGATACGTTATAACTACTGACTGTGAAGATTTAAAAGAACTTGAAAAACTTATTGAGCTATTAAAAAAGTATAACGTAATTGCATATAATTATAAAGTAGAGTATTTAAACGGGAAGATAAGTATTAGAGTAGTTAAAGGTAACATCATACTAAATCTATCCAATTTAAGTTTAAGCGAATTGGAGGAATTCCTTAAGGATAAAGAAGAATTTTATATACCTAAATTTAGAGTTGAATTCCATAACGTAAAACCTACTAGAGATATTATAGATAAGCTAGAGAAACTTAATTTGCCCTATTCAGAAGTTCATATATTTAAAGATTATGTAAAAATTAAAACTATAAGTGGGCTCTCCTTTATAGATAACAAGGATTTAGAAGCTACATATGATCTAGGCCAAGTAATGTATAAAATAAGCTTAAAGCCCTTAAATTTAGGTAGGATAAAAAAGGTTAAAGATATGTATGCTTTGGTGCTTTTAAAACTTTACGGAATAAGAGATCTAAATCTCATAGACAAAATACTGAATTTAAATTATAATATCATTAATAATAGCAAAATAGTAATAAAAGATATGGATCTAGAAATTAACGAAGAAGGCATATTTATTAAAGGTAAGAAAATATCTAAAAAAGATCTCTATAAAATATTAGAGGAAAGATTAATAAGGCAATAAAAAGCTTAAACCATAAATGTTAAAACGAGTCACAGTTATAGCACCTTCAAACATTGCAATAATTAAATACTGGGGTAAAAGAGGAGACGAAAAATTAAATTTACCCCTTAATAGTTCTCTATCAATCACTCTAGATGAACAATTATCAGTAATAACAAGAATAAGTTTACACGATAAGGATGAGATAATAATAAATAATAGAGTCTTATCAGCGAATGAGATGAGAGAATACGCTGGGAGAGTAATTCAGAAATTTAGATCAATTGTAAGTAAGGACTTTCACGTTAAGGTAGAATCTAATGCTAAATTCCCCATTAATGCAGGGTTAGCCTCTTCTGCAGCGGGAATTGCAGCGCTAACTTTTGGGCTTAACGAGTTATTAGAGTTAAATCTTCCGTTAAAAGAACTTTCTAAAATAGCAAGATTGGGTTCCGGTAGTGCGTGTAGAAGCATGTTTGGTGGTTTTGTGATTTGGGAGAGGGGAATTAGAGATGACGGGGAAGACTCTTATTGTTACCAATTGTTCCCCAAAGATTACTGGAAGGAGTTAGTTGATATTATAGTAATTGTAAGTGAAGAAGAAAAAAAAGTTTCATCAAGGAGGGGCATGATGCGATCAGCAGAAACTTCTGAACTTATGGAATGTAGACTTAAATTTATAGAAAAAACTTTCAATGAAGTCATAGACGCAATACGAAATAAAGATGAGAAAAAATTCTATTATTATACTATGAGACATAGTAATAGCATGCATGCAGTTATATTAGATAGTTGGCCCTCCTTCTTTTACCTTAATGATATATCACTAAAAATAATGGAATGGATTCAAGATTTCGGAAAAGCTGCATATACGTTTGATGCTGGTCCAAATCCTCATATTTTTACCACTGAAAAAAATGTTAAGGAAGTAATGGAGTTCCTATCCACATTAAATGTGAAAAAGATAATAATCTCTAGAGTGGGAGAAGGACCTAAATTGCTAGAGTGGGAGTAAAATTACGTATCTATCCTTAATCCGTCATCCTCTTTTACATTGATTACCTTAATTCCCATTTTACTCCATACATCCCTTACCTTGTCTAGATTTTCCCCTAAGGCGAATATTGAATCTCCACCACCAGCTCCAGGGGAAAGTGCTATTAAAGCTCCTTCTTCTTCTGCAATTCTTATCATTTCCTCTTCTTCTCTGCTTACAAGGTCCACTCCTACTATACGTTCAGCTAAATAATTTAGGTAAATTCTCCCTAGTTTAATATGTTCAACAGCCTCGTCATACTTATTCATTTTTATAAGTTCTATGGCAATATTATTCTCTTCATCTATTAATTTTAGTAACTCCTTAAAGTCCTCAGAATTGCTTCTCTCTACGAACTTCTTCACTAAACTGACAGTTTCAGAACTCCTTCCAGTAAATCCTAAAATCATTTCATACTTTTTATCAATTTTCAAGATTTCATATTTGAAGTCCATTCTCTCTAAATCTGTAAACCTCCTATAAATAATACTCCCGAAAACTGCTGCTGCTATATCAAAGCCGCTTCCTATACTTCTTTGCCTCTTATAATTCGCAATTTGTGCCAACTTATGAATTTCCATTAAGTCTAATCTCCCTTTAAGAATATAATATAAACATGCAGTTAACGCCACTGTAGCAGCTGACGAACTTCCTAATCCCGTTTTCTTACCGTCTAACATGAACTCTTTATCGTTATGGAGTTCTATCTCATAGCCTAGTGGCACCTCTAATCTCTCCTTAAAGGTATCTAAAACAGAATTAATTAGCTCATTTCCATTATTTATGTAATTACCATAGGGAGTATGGAAAATTACACTTTTCTCATTTATTTCTTTCGCATTACATCTCACTCTTTTATTAACTGCTATAACGTGGGAAATTCCCCCGAATACTACACTGTAGCTTCCTATCCATAATATTTTTCCTGGTGCACTTAGTTTAATCACAGTGCGATATTTCTTGTTAGCTTTTTAATCTTTAACTGCAAATTTTGTCTATGAATTTCCTTAGCAAGAAAGAGAGGATAGTATTACTAGCGATAGCGCAGGCTGGTCCTAGCGGTTTGACTTTTTCCCAATTATCTGCATTAAGTTACATTTTAACCAAAGACACGATACAAAAAATTATTGAAGACTTGTATTTTAACGGGTACATTAATGTCTTAAGGGATGGTGATGAGGTAAGATATATCGCATCAAAGGATGTTAGAAATGCTATTATAAATTTAGAATTTCATAAGTTTAAATTAATTAGAAATTTAGATGAATTAAAGAAAAAATCGGAGGAAATAAGTAAAATGGATAAACAACAGCAAATAACTGCGTTTAAAAACACTATAAAGGATATACTTTCTATAATATCAATCTCAATATTGTCTTTGTTAAACGAGAGTCCAGCTCTGACATTACCAGAGTATTTAGAAATTCTAGATAATTTAAATAAAGAGTTCTTTTCTAAATTACTCCCATTAATTCAAGAGAGTATTACTGAAGACGAAATTAATACCTTTATAGCCTTAGTCTCAAAATACAGAGGAGAAAAGGATGCAGAAGAATTAAAGGCTACTTTACAAAAGATTATCATGAAAAGAAATATAAACTCATAAATAGAGTTAAAAGTGGAGATTAAAAATGAGAAGAAATAAAGAAGAAATAATTGCTGACATATTGGAGGCAATAGATAATAAGATTAATAGAATATCAAGTATAATGAAGAATGTTAATCTAAGTGCTTCTTTAGCAAAAAAATATTTAAAGATATTAATGGAAAACGGGTTAATTGAAGAAAAAAATGGGGAATATATACTTACAGAAAGTGGAAGAAAAGTTCTAGAACAAATAAGAGATTTAAGGAAGTTAGAAGTAGAATTAGCATTAATATTAAATGATTTAAGAAAAGAAATTAAAATAGATCAAAGTGAATAGCATATAGAAATAAGTTAAATTTATACTTCTCTCTAATCTAAAGATAAATTGATAATGACCAAGTTCATCATAGAGCATTTAGACGTTATAGGCAAGTGGATATTAATTGAGTATAAACATAGTTATGAGATAGCTAAGAGAGAGGGAGTAGATTTATTAATATGTGGACTAAAGCTTGAGGGAATACCATCAACTGAAAAAAGATTTTATGAGATATTTGATCCTAAAAATGTTATAATTTTGGATCCTCAAGCAAATGAATCCTTAAAAACAGAAGACTTTAATGGAATTGACGCAGTAATTATAGGGGGAATATTAGGGGATTATCCTCCTAAGGGAAGAACTAAGACCTTTCTTTCTGATAGATTCCCTCAATCTAAAAAGAGAAACATAGGGAAGTTACAATTCGCAATAGATGGTGCATTATACGTTGCTATACAAGTGATGAAAGGCAAAAAACTTGAGGAAATACCCACTATAAACGGTTTAAAAATAATATCAGAATTTAAGGGTGCGGAGGAAGAGATTTTTTTGCCTTTCGGATATCCGTTAGTTAACGGGAAGCCCTTAATTTCGGAAGAGCTTATTAGATACTTAGTAAGTAACAGACCATATAGAATTCAATGGGGAGAAGATGAATATATTAGCTATTGGCAACGTGTTTAACCCCTCTGGGGTATCAGTACATATTATTAACGTTTTAAAAGAGTTAGCCAAAATGGGCAATGAGGTCACACTCTACGTTCCCTCTTTTTTAGTTAAAGAAGATTATAACGCATTAAGGGATTTAGAGAAAAACGGAGTTAACGTTTACCATTCGGTTTATGAGATAATTGAGAAGAGATTAAATACGACAGTTAATAGATATTTGTATTTTATCGATTCACATACAGTTTATCTAAGGTGGAATAATATAGGATTAGATAAAATATATGTAGATAATTTGAGTAAAGAGACTAAAGCTGATGTAATTTATGATATGCATGAGGATAGCATAACGCTTAGATTAGCATATCACATCTCCAAAAAGATGTGTAAACCAGTAGTTAAACTCTTACATGATGAACCATTTAGAAATTCTTTCGGAAGGGGATACAGGAAATTTATGGGGTTCTCAGGCTTAATTTACGATACTCTAATGTGGTCTTTCTATAAATTAGATAAAAGGGCATTTGTTCGCTCTATGCAAGACGGAATTTTAAGGGGTATAGCTGCAGTTTCCAAAGCTCCAGTTTATTTATCAAATATAGATAAAATTACTAATAAATATAATGTTAAACTAAGAGTATTTAAAGTGGGTAACGCATTTAATAAGGACCTCATATATAAGTATAGAAAAGTAAAAAATAAGGAAAATTACGCGGTATTTTTTGCGAGATTAGTTCCACAAAAGGGAATAAGAGAACTACCTAAAATAGCCGAGTTAATAGATAGTAAGATAATAGTATTCGGAAAGTTCTTTAACGAAAGAGATAAGAGACTGTTAATAGGTAATCCTAAGATAGAATATAGAGGATATAGACCAATAGAAGAAGTATATGACACCGTTTCTAGGGCTAAGGTATTAGTATACCCATCCCATCAAGACGGGTTTTCCTTAGTAGTCTTAGATACTTTAGCTTTAGGTACGTCAATTATAGCTTATGATATCCCTGCAATAAGATTAGTTTATTCTGGGCTAAAACCAGTTAGAATCGTAAAGGAATATGACATTAAAGGTATGGCTAGGGCTGTTAATGATGTCCTTAAAATGGATGATGAGGAGTATGAAATGGAGCATAACGATGATGCTGTAAGGAAATTCTTAGATGATCACTCTTCATGGGAGAAAGTAGCTAAGGAAACTTATGATTTCCTCTCCGAGTTCATCTGAGCTTTTATGAACCTCACCGACAATCCTAATTTTATTGATTTTATATAGAAATTATCTTTAATTAGATAAATAAAATATATTAAGGATATAATCCAAGGTAACCCAGAAATTGGGAAATAAATATATCTTAATATGTACGCTAGAGGAGATAAAATGGATAATGTTACAACTTTATCATAATTATATCTACTAGTAGAATATGTAATGCAAGAAAAGAATAACGGAGACATGACACCTAAAGTAAACGCATGCATGTAATCTCCTAAATAAAGGGAAAGTAATGGGATTATGATAATGGATAAAAGTGTTGTAAAAGCACTAATATTTCTAATATCAACGGTTTTTCTAAATATTAGTAAGAAGTAAACTATTCCTATGAAGGAAAATATAAACGGAAAGAAATATGACAGTAATATTACGATAAATAATGGAATTTGATAAACTCCGAAAACTGGCTTAGTTCTAAGAGTAGCGGAGAACACTCCTATGTTAACTCCCGTTATATAAAGGAGTAAGGGAATTACCAAAATCCAATAATTAGAATAGAATACCCATGCAACCAATGAGGCAAAGGGTGATGAGAGAACTAACGCATTAATTGGAAATCTACTACCGTATTTTCTCATATCTCTTAGAGCCCAAATTTCCACAGAAATAAGCGTTATTGAGGCTAGTATTTGTGAGTAATATATGGGAATTGCTAATAAAATTAGAGAAATTATATGTAAGGATATGTATTTTTTAGCTGGGAAGAAGAGCCTTTGTATCATTCCAAAATATAGGGAATAAGCACCTATCATCATGAAATAAGGATGATAAGGTAAGTCTAAGATAATAGAAGCGGATCCTATAGCCCAATAAATTAAGGCTAAAATTATATAAGGTATATTAACTCCCCAGGGCTCTATTTCCACTATTATTTCTTTCTTCATAAAAGTCTAAATTATTTCTAGTAATAAAAAGTTTGAAGCTAATGTTTTAGGTGATAGGTGGCAATTCTTAAAAGTGTATTTAAACGAAATATGATTATTATGAAATACGCTAACTTCTGGAAGAAATTTAGGGATTGGGCATTAACTGTTAATCATGATGAAATCCCTTATAAACTGAGAGGTGTAGTTAAAATAATAAGGGAAAATCCCAATATAAGCCTTGTAGGTTTAGCGGGATACTTAGATACCGATGCAGTATATTTAGCAAAATTTCTATACAACAGCTTTAGGGAAATCACTGACTCCTCCACGCCCTAAAGGTGAGAGTTCCCACAAGGCGCATCATGGGGTTGTGGTTTACCACCTTCATTTTCATCACCTCATAGCTAGTGGGAATTACCCACCCCGCTCCGTTCGTCCAGCGGTAGACCACGAGCTGGCCTTCAGCTCATTACCCCTATCCCTCACTGAGAGTTACCCTCCACTCCCAGATCCTAGAGACTCAGCGATATGTAGAGCCCTTATCGGGCATCCCCTTACGGGGACACGTTTTATTACACTTTAAAACGTTTTAGAATTTAAATTTTTTACCCAGCCCTTGGAAGGGCGAAGCTTATCGTTCATTTTGTCAAGAAGAATGATTCGATTACAATCCGTAAAACTAGAATAGTAAAAATTTAATTTTAAATGTTAAATAGCAAACATGAACCTAGAAATAATTGAATTTGAGAGCGAAATCCTTAAGGATAATCCCTTAAAAGATCCCAGTAAAAGGAAGGTTGCACTTATATACCCAGATAAACCAGAAGAGAGACCAATAATATTATACTTAAGTGGATTTCTATCATCGTCTTTAGCCCAGTTGAACTATCAACCTTTAGGAGAAGACATGAAAACTAAAGTTGAGAGACTGACAAGTGAGGGTAAGCTTAACGGTCCGATTGTAGTTCTCCCAGACATGTTTACTAAGGTTGGAGGAAATCAGTATATAAATTCCTCAGCAGTAGGAATGTATGAGGATTTTTTAGTTAAAGAATTAATACCATATTTGAAAGATAAATTCAAAAGTGAAATGATAGGTGTGATTGGTCATTCATCTGGGGGATACGGTGCCTTATATTTAGGAATGAAATATCCTAATTTAGTTAAATCAATTGCGAGTCATTCGGGTGACGCTTATTTTGAATACGTTTATCTGCCAACATTTCCGAAAGCCATAGAACAGTTGAGGAAATTTAAGAGTCCTAAAGAATGGTTAAATAATTATTGGAGAAAGGAGAACAAGCATCATAAAGAGGATTTAATAACACTTAACGTTATAGGAATGTCAGCATTCTATTCGCCTAAAGGAGAGGATTTCGAATTACCCTTTGACTTAGAAACAGGTGAAATATTAGAGGACATTTGGAGAAAATGGTTGGAAAAAGATCCGGTCAGAATGATAGATAAGTACCATGATAATTTAAAGAAATTAAAACTAATTTTCGTCGATGTTGGAAGAAAGGACGAATTTAACATACAATATGGTACTAGAATATTACATAAGAAAATGGAAAAATACGGTATTGCTCATTACTATGAGGAATTCAATGATGGCCACACTGGAATCTCTTATAGATATGATATTTCTCTGAGTTTAATTGAAAAGAGTTTATCATACGGATAGTTATTCTTTTATTATCCCGTAATAGTTAGCCATTTCTCTAAAAGTTTCAATCCTAACGTCTTCTGGAATATATCCTAATTCTCTTTTAGCCTTATTAAAAGAGTATACTAATTGTCTTGATAGCACATCATAAGCCATGGTTAGGATTTCGTGTGCAGACTTGAATGGTTCCAGTAATTTTAAATTTAATGGAAACCACGCTTTAATTTCCCTATTTATAGCCTTAGATGCATCGTTAAATAAACCAGTTAAACTTGCTGGCTCTTTATCGGTTACATAAAAGTAATCGTTCTTTTTATAACCGCAAGCTAATTCAATAGCTTTAGAAGCGTTTAAAGTCGAAATCACGCTGAACATATTATCATTCTTTAAACCTATTCCATGCGATACAAGCCACATGAAAATTCTCCACATTAATATCCTACTATAAGGTCCGTAAATTATTGGGAATCTTAAGATAACGTAATTTGGAAAGGTGGAGATTAGCTTCTCTCCTTCACATTTAGTTTTCCCATGTAAGGTATTAGGGTTTAATCCATTACAATGAGGGTATTCTTCAATAATAGGTCTCTCTTTACTTTCAATATTTTCAGAAACTCCTATACTACTTATATAGATGAATTTCCCAGAATTTACTGAAAAGAATTTCCTACCTATTTCGTAAGGGAATTTAACTTGTAAGTATTCAAACTCTTTCGGATCCCTTGTCCACATAGCTCCAATGAAGTAAACTAAACAATCTACGCCTTTAAGATACTCGTCGTAAGAGAATATTATATTAGCTCCAATATCCTTTAATTTCTTAGCGTATTCGTTCATAGATCTTGCATATACAAATACCTCATGCCCCTTATTTATGGCATATCTTACGAAATTACTTCCAACAAATCCAGTACCGCCAAAAGTGAGAATCCTCACATATTTATATTAAAAGAAGTTTATTAAAAAGAATGATTAAAGAGTTTCTTAATCAATGATATGCATTACGTTTAGTTTTTTATATTAATACTCTATTATATCTTATGAAATTCTCGTTAAAGGAGATAAAGGAGTTATATAAGCCCAAATTAGTTCCCATAATTTGGAGAGATGACAGTAATACTCTATCCATATTAGACCAGTCGTTATTACCCTTTCAGAAAGTTTTTATAGATTTGAAAGATACGGAAAGCACAGCGTTGGCTATTAAAAATATGCAAGTCAGAGGGGCACCAGCCATTGGAATAACGGCAGCCTACGGTATGGTATTAAGTTTAACTAGTAAGAGACCTAGCACGATACAAGATGCAATAAAGGAGTTAAGTAGGGCTAAGCAAATATTGGATTCTGCGAGACCTACCGCAGTTAACTTAATTTGGGCGACTTCGAGAATGTTAAAATTAGCTGAAACTTACGTTGAAAATGGGAACGCTAAGAATGTAAATGAGTTAATCCAATTACTAAAAAGTGAGGCTAAAAAGATATTTGATGAGGAATATGAAGCGGAGTTGCAAATGGGATTATATGGCTTAGAGAAGATTAACGATAACGATACTATTTTAACACAGTGTAATGCTGGTGGTTTAGCTACTGGAACTGGTTTAGGAACAGCGTTAGCGCCGGTGAAGTTAGCTCATGCACTAGGTATAAACGTTTCAGTTATAGCGCCAGAAACTAGACCTTGGTTACAAGGAAGTAGGTTAACGGTTTACGAGCTTCTGGAAGAAGGTATAAAGGTCACCTTAATCACAGATACTGCAGTAGGACTGGTGATGTATAAAGGAATGGTAAACAGTGTAATGGTAGGTGCGGATAGAATATTAAGTGATGGACATGTATTTAATAAGATCGGTACTTTTAAAGAGGCCGTTATAGCTCACGAATTAGGAATCCCGTTTTACGTGCTTGCCCCAACTTCAAGCTTTGATTTAAAGAGTAATGTTAATGATGTTAAGATTGAGGAAAGAGATCCAAATGAGGTAAGAACTATTAGAGGAATACCAATCACCTTAGAAAACGTCAATGTATATAACCCAGTATTTGACGTAACCCCACCAAAATATATTACGGCGATAATTACGGAGAAGGGGATAATTTATCCACCGTTTTCTGAAAACGTGAAGAAGATAGTTAACAAATAATATTACATTTCCTATTCTTAACTTATCAGTTGAATTGTAAAATTTTTTGTTAATACTTATCGCAGATAAGAGTATGATGAAAAGGAATTTATATAATAGTGTAGAGTTTCTTCTTATGAGGGAAATTACTAAGCTCATACTAATTATCTTCGTCTTCGAGGTACTCTTATTTCTAGTAGCCTCTGCAATTCCTCAGAACAATCCGACTCTTGTTTCACAATTCAATAGTACTGAAAAACAAATTTTAAATGTATCATATTTTGGAAAAGTTATCCATATATATACTCATAATTTGATGGTGGCGATTTTAGACTTCATTCCAGCGATAGGTTTAGTAGTATTAGCAATAAGCATATATTCAACGGGCATGGTACTAAGTGCCTTCTCAAGCACTTTAAATGTATCTGGACTTTTAGCTGCAATAGGATTAATGACCCTACCTCATTCCTGGCTTGAACTCCCTTCATATGCAATAGCCTCAGGTAGCGGGCTTTACATTATAATTAGGCCTAAAGAATGGATAAGGGGATTACTAACTTTAATAATAGTTCCCATAGAGTTATTTTTGGCAGCTTTAGTAGAATCTGGAGAATTTTATGTTAGTAACCCGTACATGTTATGGCTATATGCAATTCCTGCCTTTGTCTTCTTGTATTTCTTCTACGAATTTTTACAGAAGACTGCAGATAAGTATATAGTCAGTAAGGTTAAAGTAACTCAACAACCAGTTTCTAACTATTTCCCTCAAACTCAGACCAATTTGGTTCAAAACCCATATGCGGACTATATTACTAAATACAATCAAAACTGGAATTTAGCCAGTTACTATGAAACGCAAGGCAATATAATGGAAGCTATGAGATACTATTGGGAAGCGTTATATTATTTAATAACAGCTGTTGGCTTAAAGTTAGGAATGCCTACATATTCTAAAGAAGACTACGACAATATTATAAGATCAGTAGGGTATAAGATAGGAAATCCTCAGCTATATGATATATATAATGAAGCCTTTAAGATTAGGGTAGAGAATAGAATTAATGATTTCTCACTCTTTAAGACATATATATCTGAATTAGCCAAATACCTTCACATGATATGAAGTTCTAATTTATGTATTATATAGTTTGATTTTAAAATGGCTCTTATTCAATAATATTTTCACTTATTACTTCTATACCCATTTTAGTTGCTAATTCGTAATATTTCTTCGGAATTGCAAAAGCTACCAAAAACGCTCTTACTTCCTTCTTAAATTTCTCTTCCAATAGTTTCCTTCTAATTAACACTTGTTCAATTCCAGAATAATCTGAGTAATTTTTAGCTAAAAATAAAAATATTTTTCCATTATCCTCGTAGTATATAACTGGTAAAATATAACCTATTGCAAGAACTCCTATATCATCAACTATATACTCCCTTTTTATCTTCCCCAGTTTTACTCCCTTTTCTTCTAATTTCGTTTTCAACATGTTTATTACTAAGTAATCTAACTCCTCCTCCTTCTTAGCCATGTCTTTAAGAAACTTTAAAACTTGATCCTCAAGGCTCATAATATATAGTACTCTTTATCTTTTATTTAAATATAATTTCATAAAATACGTTTGCATACACTTGCACACAAATGAATAAAAGAATACATATCATCTTTTTAAGTAAAAATTAAAATATTATCTTATGAAAACCCTTTTAGTTCCATTAACAACTTTTATGTTTCTTGATGTTATTACTACAGCAATAGGCTTGTCTAAGGGCTTAATTGAGTCTAATCCAGTAATAAACGCCCTTTACATCTCTTTGCCCTTTCCTCTATTTGTATTAGCATTTTTGCTAATTAAAATAGGAGCTTTAGGTATTGTTTATTTCTTATATAAATATACTAAATTAGATTTAATTTTAATTCTAGGGATAGGCCTTTCTTTGGTAGTCTTCATTAATAATATCCTTCTCCTCGCTTAACATTTTATTTACGTAACTTAGTAGTATATATACTGCTATTAAATTCATCATTAAGAACATAATAATTCCCAGATATTTTAGTTCTTGCTGGCTATATATTGTAGTATAAAAAGCTGGATTAATCATTAATATAGATGATAGTAATGTATCTCCTATCATCCATAACGCTAAAAGTAATACTTTAATGTTTCTACTTATTTCCCTTAAAGATAAACCTACCATAAAACCTCCAAAAAGAAGACTTATTTCTTCAATTGCTCTTATCCATAAAATTTTCACACCTAAATTAAAGAAATATGGATAATGCCAGATGAAAGCTATTATTATACCTATAACAAGAGATAGCGAAGTATTAATTTGCTTACTTTTATATAAATAATATGAAAATATTATGCCCGCAGAAAAAAGGGAGTAATGAGCTAACATATAAGGTATTGGATTAACGGACATATACTCCTCAGTAAATGGATTAATAGTAGCTATAATAAGAAAAATAAATAAAATCATTATAAAAAAAGAACTGTTCACTTTTTCACCTTATACGAATAAATGCAGATAGAATGTACTGAATACAACAACCCATATTGCATCTACAAAGTGCCAATAATATGTTGCAGCAACAGATCCACCGTAGGGAGTTACACCCTTAAATGCCCTTAATAATACAAAAGCCCAAACTACTAATCCCATGATTACGTGGAATCCGTGCAAACTTACCGTTGCGAAGAAGAACGCAGTAAAGGCTGATTGTTGTGGTGTAAAGTGTATAACGTGGGTAAACTCATAAACCTGACCCATCAAGAAAGTGAATCCCATAGCAGCCGTAAGTATACCTAAAGTCTTGAACATTTTCATGTTACCCTTCTTAAACTCCTCATAAGCTAAATGAGCTGGTATCGAACTTGATAACAGTATTGCAGTCATAATGGTAGGTAATGGGAAATACTCTACTCTAAGTGGAGGAACATTAGCATATGCTATTGGATTAGTAATTGGACTAGCTACAAACATATAACCTCCTATAAAGGATCCAAATAGACAGATCTCAGCAAGGATAAACCATAACACAGCAGTTCTTGCATCTCTCATTATTATTCTTCCTAGGGCGGGAGTTGTAACCATACCATTGTTCATAGACACGCTTGGAGAACCTCCGTCTAGATACATAGGTGGGGGTATTGATTTAAACCATTGATCGTAAGCCCAGTATATCCCAGTAGCCATAAATGCCGCAATTAAAACTAACCCTATAGGTATTAAGTTTATAAACATGAATGTAAAACCGATGGGAATAAATGATAACATTATTCCTAGTATACTATAATATGGGAATTTAACTCCATGAGGCTCTTCCTCTGAGGCTCCGTCGAGAGTTTTACCGAAACTTAAAGGTAATTTAACTGGTTTAATGTAAAAGTCTGCTAATCCTATTGCCATTGCGTTCCAAGGATCTATAGTATTTACTTCCTTCCCCCTTATCCAAGAATATAACAAATCTACGAAAGTCATAACTACACCTATCCCCATTAATATTGCTCCTACATCAATCATTTGCTGGAATGGTATATAGATTGGGGAAGGAACTGCGGCATATCTCCTCGGCATTCCTAAAACACCGTCAATAGTCATCCCTGTCGCTATTAAGAACGCTCCGGCTACTATTAAAATAGCTCCACTTTTCATTATATCTTCATGATACCATTTCCCACTAAAATATGGGAAGTAATATATTAATCCTGCTAATAGGGCTACTAATATTGCAAACACCATATAATGGAAGTGTCCTACTACTAGATAAGTTCCGTTAAATGCGTAATCTAATGGGACTAATGGGAAGAATACTCCGGTTATACCTCCTACTAAGAATAAAGCAATGAATGATATAACTAGTATTGCAGGTGCCCTATACCTTATCTCACCCCCATAGAGAGTAGCAGTCCAGTTAAACACCTTAACTCCTGAGGGGACTGCAATTGCCATTGTTGTAGCTGAAGCTACCATTTGGGCTATTGTATTATCTACTGCAGTAAACATATGGTGCATCCAAACCCCTAAGACGCTAAGGAAAGCTATTGCCATTGAAGATAAGGCTAGTGCCTTATATCCGTAAATTGGCCTCCCTACCATTCTAGGTAATATCTCTCCTACTAAGCCCATTGCGGGCAGCATTAATATATAAACTTCCGGATGTCCAAAGAACCAGAATAAATTTTGCCATAGTACTGGACTACCTCCTAATGAAGGATCAAAGAATGGTGTGTTCCATAATCTTTCTAGAAACGCGAAAACTAAACCCGCAGTTAAGGGAGGCATTGCTACTACTAGTAGTATTGCGGTTGCAAAAAATGACCATGTAAATAGTGACATCTTAAAATAAGGTACCTTCTTTAACTTAATTATAGTCATTAAGAAATTTATTCCAGTTAATGTCGATGAAATTCCGGAGAGCATTAATGCAATTTCTACCAAATTTACTCCTAAACCATAATTAACTGAGGTCTCAACAGAAAGTGGAGCATACATATACCAACCAGTATTTATTGGCCCGAACCAAGGAGCAATTAAAGTTAAGAATACTGCAGGCACTAAAATCCAGAATGATAAGGCGTTAATTCTGGGCCAATATAAATCGTGAGCACCTATCATCCTAGGGATTAAGTAATTTGCAAAACCCACAGATATGGGCATTACCATAAAGAAAATCATGAAAATTCCATGTAAAGTTACTGCGTTATAGTAATCTACAGCACTTAAACTTTGATAAGTTAATTGATATCTTATTAAAGCAGCGTTTATAGATCCTGCTATTAGTGAAATTATGCCCAATGTTATATACATCTGTCCAATATCGCTTGCATTAGTAGTGTATAATGCTACTTTTAAAACTCTTTTTATGTTCATCTCATAATAGTGTTAAAAATTTATATTTTTAAATCTTTCTATTAAAAGGCAATAAAGCTAAATAAATTAGAGATATTTAGCTTATTAAATAAAAAAAGGTATATTTCTTATCTACTTAATCTACATGATTGCATATGGAGTTGTAACATTTGAGGAAACAACTACAACTGCCCACATTCCACTTTCAGCATGCCCAAGAATTCCGCATACTAGCATGTAAACCCCTGGATTTAGAGGCCCCCATAATCCAGTAGCTACTTGCCCACTTGATATACCGATAGTTTCATAGTTGCTTGTAGTAGCACCTATAACATACAATATTTTCCCAAATTGAGCTACATCTGCATTATTTGGAGTTGCAGTACTGTTCTTAAGGAGAATTAAATTATGAGGAAGGGATTGTTCATTTGTGAATGTTACATACACACTCCATCCTGCTGGAATGTAAATTATTAATTGACCATTACTTGTTCCATTGAAGTTAAATGTAGGCCCTGAGGTTAATACGGCTATAGTCAAGAATACGGTCTTATTTGAAGAATCGTACTTTAAAGGTATTTGACTCGAAGTTGATGTTACAGATGTTGATGTTACAGATGAAGGAGCTGAAAGTATTTGATATTCATAATATGCGTACACTGAAACACCAACTGCTATTATTGCAACCAGTATACCTACTATTACGGGCAAAAATGAAGATTGAGCTTTCATAAGATTAGTTAGTGTATTTATGTTTATAAATTTATTACTGCATATAGGTTATGATTTCCATCATTTCATATTAACCAATATAAAACTAATTAATTAAGATAGGTATCAATTTAAAATCTTTTATTATGTAGTCAAAAATTAATCTATTAACTAATAACTAAAATTTCTATATTAGTTAAAATGGTTTTTATTATCGCGATAAATTTTCATTTTATTATATTTATATTAACCCCTCCCAAATCTTTAATTTCCTGAAAATCATTATCTAGTGTAACCAATAATTCATTATTGGCCTTAACTATTGCAGCTATTAAAATATCAGTATCACTTTTAATCTTACCATTACTCTTTAATCTTCTATAAATTTCTGAAGCTATTTCTACTGCTTCTATTGTCAAGGGATAAATTATAAATTCTTCAAATAACTCTTTCAACTTCTTATTTCTTCCTCTCATTATTTCATAAACATTAATAACTGTAGTAGAGATGCGATCATCATAGTTTTGCTCGATAAAGTTAAGTAGTTCCTTATTTCCTCTCATTATTTTAATGATAACGTTAGTATCAAGAACTACCAATGTCCAAATCCCTCATCTTAAAATTCTTCCTAAATTCCTCTACTTCCTTCTCAAGTTCTCGTGCTTCTTCCTCAGAGAGTATTCCAAAAATAGAGCGCAAAATTTCCTTTCTACCTTTTTTGTTCTCATAATAAAATTCTATTAAATCATTTATAACTTCACTAAAAGATTTATTGCCCTTCAGCTTAGATAGTTTCTCATATACTTCGTCAGAAATTGTTATTACCTTTGGCATATATGCATATATGCATGCATGCATTAAAACTTATCTATAAATACTCTCGATATATTATAGAAATTTTAAGATTAATATTTACCAGAGAATTTATACTAAAATTAATCATTTATATAAAACTGAAATTTTGCGGGAAAAATCAATAATTTTTATTGTAATTTTCCATAAAAATCTATCTATATTCTTCCTACTTCACAATAATAGGTCAAAATTTTTGATAAATATTATATTCTTTCTTAAAATTAAATATTATAAATTTAAAATACTTAATTATAAACATTTAAAAGATAAATTATCTATAACTCTTTGTTAATTAAAATAGTTATGAATTTACATTATTATAATTTACAAATAATATGGTTAATTTTTAATTATTATGTTTTTCTCCATAAAAAAACGAAATAGTTAATGTTGCTGTTAATACTCATTATCAAAATAAGTTATCATATCTATAATTCCTATAAATTAATTTAAATGTAAATTAGTTATGTTCATGTTAAAACTTAAATATCTCGTAAAGTTATATTAAATTGATGAACAGAAGGACATTCTTGAGACTATATTTAGTTGTAAGTGCTGCAATAGCAATAGCACCTTTAGTAAAGCCACTAGCTGATTATGTAGGTTATTTCTATAATGAATTAGGCACCATATCAAAGAAATATCTGGTAGTAAATAACAACGATGGCCTAGCTGGATTCCCAAAATATAAAATAGTAAATATTAAAGATTTTCAGCAACAAGTACAAAGTACTGGATGTCCAGTTTACTTCTTTGCATATCCCCTTACTAATGAACCGTGCTTTTTAGTAGATTTAGAAGCCTTATTAGGTAAACCTGTACCGCAAATAGAAAATCCATATTACGGTCAATTTGCAGGTCCCTTAGGTTCAATAAAGGTTATAAAGGGCGTAGGACCAAATAACTCAATTTACGGTTTCTCTGACGTATGTGTACACTTAGGTTGTCAATTACCAGCTCAAGTATTAGTAACTTCTCCTAACGACCCTGGACTAGATATCGAGGATTCCATTCTTCACTGTCCTTGTCACGGTTCTATGTATCTACTAGAAAAAGGTGGAATAGTAGTAGGTGGTCCAGCTCCGAGACCTTTACCTATGGTGATATTGGAATATGATGAGAGCACTGGAGATATATACGCTGTAGGTACTAACGCGCCATATTTCAGTGCTTCTATTCCCAGAACAACTCCAACAGACAATCTTCTTTATGATCCAAGATATGATTATAGTACTCCATCTAATCCCTCATGTAGTAAGGGTGGTTAGACATGACCAATGAGAAACAACAAGGCTTATTTGATAGATTCATGAGATGGTTAGACGAAAGGTTAGGAATTTATGGGCACACTTTAAGACCAGCACCTAGATATGCTTATTCTATAGATTATTGGCTGGGAGGACTAGTATTATCTGCATTTATTTTTGAGGTTATTACTGGGGCCCTAATAGCATTATATTATACTCCTAGCGATCCATATACTTCTACAACCTACTTAATAAGTAAGGTACCTTATGGAGCTTTACTTTTCAGTCTCCATAGCTGGGGAGCTTACGTCATGGTATTTCTATTGCTTGTGCATATGACAAGGAACTTTGTAGTAGGTGCTTATAGGCCTCCTAGGGAATTGATGTGGATAGTTGGGACAATTTTAGCTGGACTGACTTTAACAGAAGCTTATTTAGGTTATTCATTGCCTTATAATCTCATATCATGGGTGGCTACTACTACCGGACTAAATTTGTTCTCCTATATGCCGTTCCATCTGGGTTATTTAATTTCCCTAATGACTGTGGTAAATCCTAATCAACCTGGGATAATGTCTGGAGTGGATCCATTGGTTCAAAGGTTTTTCGTATTTCACTGGATAGTAGGAGGTTTAATATTATTGTTCATTGGTTTACATTTATATATATTTGAAAAACATGGCATTACCCCACCTGTTTCTCAAGTTAAGCCAGGTTATCCAGAGTTAATAGATGAATATCAGGATAAGATAAGATCTGATCCAAAGTGGGAAATTCAACCGCTAATGAGATCTATAGGTATGGTTGTAATGATAATGCTACTAACCTTCGGATTAATATTTTTTATAGCATCTGTAATTCCTTTCGATATTACAGTTAACGGAGGTATTCCTAAGTACATAATGCCTGCCTTTAACCCAGTTGAGGCAGCCCAAACTCCACCAGTTCCAGATTGGTATTTCTTATTCATATACTTCTTCTATAAATCAGTGAGCCCGTATAATGCATCCCTTATATTCTTAGGATGGATAAGTATAACAATCCTATTTCCGTTTATAGAGGAATACGTATTTAGGCATAAAGCACCTCACCCAGCCTTAAGACCAGCTTCTATTGCCTTAGGAACCGGATTTATAGTGAGCTTTATAGTAAATAGTGTTTGGGCTGGACTAACTCCAGGTAGAGATATAGGTCCTATAGGTGTTGAAGTCGATGGGATAATATTCGTATTATGCTTTACTATAATATGGCCTTTACTCAGATTTGTAGCACAACCAAGAGTTCTAGCTAAGATGGAGAGTTTTCCATTAACGGATGGCGGAGTAGTAATTGAGTATAAGAATAGAAGATTATTAAGTGGATTTATAGTATTAATACTTAATATTTTGATATTAACTGGATTAATATATTCATTATATAAAGTATACATATTGTCAATAAATCCAATTATTAACCAATTTATAATTGGTCAATTTTTAGGTTTTTCCATGATTTTATTCTCCATTTCAATTTTTATAAATATGGTGATAGAAAATGGAAAAAGCTAGAATATTTGAATTATCAACTATAATATTTGCAATAGTCATTTTGACAGTATTAGGAGTTTTTTCCGATATATATTTGAACTCAATCAATTCTGGAGCATATCTCACTGCTCACGCTAAACAAGACGCTATTCCTATTAAGGTTATAGCAATGCAGTATGCATGGGAATTCATATATCCTAACGGCACAGTCTCAATAGATAAATTAGTTTTAAAGGCAAATCAGACATATCTTCTTGAAATAACATCTAAGGACGTTATACATGCTTTTTACATACCACAACTTGGATTTAAATTTGAGGCAATACCAGGTTACGTATACGATTTTTACATAGTAATCAATAAGCCTGGAGTTTACGATATATGGTGTGCTGAATTTTGCGGTCCTGGTCACTACTTAATGAAAGGTACTTTAATAGTGGTGAGTTAGGATGAGCAATACCAAGAAGCTTACAGGGAAGGATTACGCGTGGTGGACTATAAGTGTATTAGCGCTCTTCGTACTTTTCCTATGGGTAGGCAATTTCGGCAATTTAGCCTATCTTACGCAAAGTCCTATTACAAATTATGTTGAAACATTATGGCATGTAACGTATATAGCTGCTGGTGGAGTTTTCGCTATATTTATGGGTAGTATAATATTCTTATCAGTTAGATTTAGGGCAGTAGAGGTAACTGAAGCTAAGCCTAAGAATGTGATTAACTATTATTATGCGGCATTGTTTATAGATCTCCTCGCGGTAATAGGTATAACTTACGAAATATTTACAATAGCCATATCGCAGTTCATTTTAGGCTTACTAGCTGCAGCAGATCTATTGCTTTTTGCATCTATTATTTACCTTGTTTATAAAATGTACTATCAAGAATAAACTAAAGTTAATATCTTTTTTCTTTTTACTTAACATAATTATTTTATTTAAATAAGAGTTATCAAGTGTAATCCACTCCACTTTTCGACAATCAAAGTTTTTAAACATTATAAAATTATGAAGTTATACTAATTTTAACGATTAAAGAGAAAAGCTTATTAAACAATTTTATCATATTATATTATTGAGTGAAAGGTGTGAGAGAAGGGAAAATTTTGGTTCCAATATTCGTAATAACGGTAGTCATATTATTAATTTTCACATCGGGAGTGCTAACAACTCAAAGCCCTTTTATCCCTACTACGTCAGTTAGTAATGTAATAGGAGGAAAATGGACTATTCAAAACTATTATACTGGAAATAGTACGTTAACTGAAATATTAACTAATACTAAAGGTGACGTATTGATAATAACTAAATACTCATTTAACTCTCCATTAGAAGCAAAGAACTTCTTCTACTCTAATGAATTAGGGACTTCACAAAGTTATGGAGGTTATCTAATCTCATATTACGTTCACGGTCTATCAGAATCAATATACGTCCTAAATGGTAATAATGTATTTTACATAAGTTATATTGCCACTGGTTCTACTACATTACCATCAATAGGTCAGCTAATAAACCTAATTAAGTAAAATAAAAATTTTAAATAGCTTTTGCCTATATCTTTATTTATGAAGTTATATTTTCTTTCCATAATCCCCATATCCATGGGCCTATTATTAGCTTATTTATTCCCCTATAATCAACTACTTCCCATAACTATATTTTGGATATTCTTGATCTATCTACTTTTTAGAACTATATTTAGAGGAGAGCTAAGCGCGATTAAAGAATTTAGAAGTAATGTAAAGTGGGGAATATTTTCCTCTTATATTGTTGTACATTACCTTTTATATAGTATAGCTATAGAGGCGTTATTAAGTTATCTCTATAAACCTTTAGTTTACCCCCAACCTTTTTCAATATCTGTTTTTACAACACCTTTCATAAATTCAAATTTAGTTAATTTGGGTTTGTCCTTACTATTTAACCCTACTATAACAGTATTTATTCCACCTAATCTGATTGTAGATTTATCGCTATATAGTATTTCCTTAGGACTATTAATTTCCATACTTGTTACTTCGAGTTTAGCTATAATTCTTTCCTTAAATAGGAAATTAAAATATATTACTTTAGTACCTTTAATAGGTTTAATTACGGGTGCAGGTTGCTGTATATCAATACCAGTTCTATTGGCTAACGCACTAGAATTAAGTAATTTAATATTCTTAACTACGCCAGCGTGGCAGATAATATTTATAGCCTATGTTTCCTTACCAATTTTAACCGTAATCTTCCTTAAACATTTATCCAATTCATTAATTAAGTTAAAAAACAAAATTAATTAAAAAATTAAGTTGGACACTCAGCAGCTAATGGACCAGCAGCTTCCAATATCGTGTTTTGAATCATCCTGGCAGCTTGTATTATTTGAGGGAACTGGTCTAAATGTAATAGAACATATTGCGGAGAGTAACCCTCAAGAATTGTGGGATTAACTATCGGCGTAGTAACTATGTAAGTGCCGTTAGGACCAGAAATTAATATTGCGAAGTTTAAATGAGGTGGTTTTACATATAGTGCTGAAGGTTTACCGTAGTTAATTACGGGGATTTGAGTTTCATATTGAATAATTAATTGAGCTACTTGAGGAGGTAATCCCATTTGTGCGTATTCCTCTTTAAGTATTTGCTCACCTACTGGAATTAACTGATTTTGCGGAATAGGAGTTCCATTATATGACGCGTTTAAATATTCATTATATACATACGCTACATAAAACTCCACTACTGAAGTGGATTTAAAGCCAGTAAATATCAGTCCAGGTATGTTAGCTGGGCTGTGATCTGGATCTGAATAATGTAATTCATAACTTAAATTACCGTAATTTTTAAGTACATCGTAAATAGCCCATGAAGCTGCTGCACCTACTGGACATCCGTACCATGATTGTACAACTACTATAATTTTCCCAGAAGGAGCTAGGTCTTCGTTACTTATTTTAATAAATCTTCCTGCTGGAATACCTTGAGCCATTGCTATTTTACTGAAGAATACCTCGTATGCGGCAATTCCAGCGATAATCACTATTACTGCTACTATAATGCCCAAGATTTTTTTATTCATTATAATAAGTTGATTATTGTTTAATATTAAATTTTTCCCCATATCTATGATTATGGAATCTTCCGTACCTTAAAATTAAGGTAAAGCCCTATAACTGCTAATCCATAAACGCTATGTGTTAGGTCAAGCTTTTTCATAGAAAGAAAGAAGAGTTATTTATTCCTTAGTATATTATTTTTTATATGATGTAATAGTGCGGGGGTGCCCGAGCTAGGTCAAAGGGGGCAGGCTCAGGCCCTGCTGGCGAAGGCCTGCACGGGTTCAAATCCCGTCCCCCGCATTTAAGAATTAGGCTGTCATTAATGGTTACATACCTCTATTATTTGAAGAATAAAAGGAAGTTCCTTCCTTTAATTTCCTTAAAAATACTTCAGTATTCATAAATACCGCATCAACTTCTCCTGGAAACATCTTTGTTATATCCATATATAATTGATTTGATACCTTTCTTGGATCTTTTGGTATTTCATCTCCAACCACTAATACATCATAGTCGCTATTCTCGGTAAAATCTCCCCTGGTCCTTGAGCCAAATAACATTATTAATTTCATTTTATTTCTCCCTTTACCCAATTAAGTATCTTTAAAGTGCAATTTATGCATTCCTCTGCATCTTTTTCAGTATAATATTCGTATTTAGCTAGAATGTATTAATGAACTAATGAAATCCTAATTTATTAGGGTAATATATTTTAATATTTAAAAGTAGATTCATAAATATATGGCCTTTACTTATGATAATCATCCAGAATTAGCTAGGTTAGGTATATTTATACAAAATATTGATGCTAGGTATAAACCATTAATGAGAATGGGAATTTCTATTGATGAAATGATATATATAGCTAGAAGACTTTATCCAATTCTAAAAGATAGTAAAAGAATTTTAGATTTAGCTTGTGGAAATTGCTTAATTACTCTTATTCTTTCTAAATTGATAAAGGGAGAATTTCATGCCATTGATGATTGGGCTATTATTCAAAAGAGTGATGTATTAGCTAACCTTCAACAAGATAAGGCAAATATTATTATAAATGACTTTAAGGATTTTACAATCCCTTATAACGATTCCTTTTTTGATTCTATTTATACTGTTATGTATTTATCAAACATAGGAAAAGAAAAAAGAATCATTTTAGCTAAAGAAATTAAAAGGGTTTTGGATAATAATGGTAGATTTGTTGTTGTGGATACTTTAGTTTTTAGGGGTAAAATAAAAAAGGCATTTGAGCAATTCTTCAGGCTGAGCTGGTATGGTGAAGAGAATGGATTTTCCTTTTTTGTTTGGACTAAATAAATCACTTAGGCAATTGTTTACGTAATAATAATATACCATCTAAGATACTTTTTATCTCCTCCCTTTCTCTTTCATTCGAAATTGTAATTTTACTTATAAGATTTGTTAAATTTTCTAATAATTCTTCCACTTTATCACATGATTCACAATCTATACATTTTTTACATTCTTGTGTGAGATTTACAGCTGTAGAGTAGATCTTTTTTATCTCAACTACACTCATCAAATATATAATATTGTAGTTGTAGTAATTAAACTTTTAATTTACAATCAAAAAAGACTTGTTGATGGATTATGCAATACTTAGCGTAATATTACTATTTACGTTATTGTTAGCTTATTTACTAGCCAGACTTAAAATTTCTCCAGTAATAGCATATCTTTTAGGTGGTTTGTTTGCATCCACATACCTAAATTTCGACTTTAATTCCTCTTACTTTAGTATTCTAAATTTCTTAGCATTAAACTTATTAGCCTTTGAAATAGGTACTTCATTTGATATTTCTAGAGCTAGAGAACTATTTAGAAGGGCGATTGGAATAGCCTTAGTTGAATTAGTATTAATATTATTATTATCCTATTATGCAGGACTATATTTATTACATTTAGATCCTTTTATATCTTTATTTTTAGTAATGGCTTCTATAGATACTAGTACTTCAATATTATATAAAATATTAGGACGAAAGACTAATAAGGAAGATAAGAATCTACTAATAGCTGTAGCATCAATAGAAGACATAGAAGTGTTCTTCCTATATTCCATTGTCGTAGCCTTAAACGGTTCCATAAATTTTGTGAGAATATTGTCTGTAATAGTTGAGGTAATATTAGCTGGGCTAATCGTCTATATTTTCGCTAAATATTTTATAACAGGATTATCAATCTTTACGCCTTTAAGTATAGAAGATGAAAGCATACTTATCTTGTTACCAATCGCATTAGTATTTATCTTTGAGTATATCTCACAAATAACTGAAATACCCACAACTTTAACAATGATATTAGCGGGCTTAGCTTTTTCCTCAATTAGCGGAAGTGAAAGAGTAATTAAGCTAACTGCACCAATTAGAGAGTTTGCTTTAATCTTCTTCTTCTTATCCGTAGGCAGTTATCTAAAAGTTACGGCTTCAATATTTACATTTATCTTAATTTCTCTTCTAGTATTAATTATAAAATACTTCTCATTTAGTATAGCTTCATGGCTAACTGGAACGACGTTTGTAAAGTCTTTTACTAATGGCTTTTATATGTTGCCGATAAGTGAATTCGGAATCATAGTTTCCTTAGAGGCTTTACAACAAGGAATTAACGTATCTGTAGTATATTACGTCTCAGTTGTAGTAGTTTTAATATCATCTATAATAGCTTCGATTATAGCTACTAGAGTATCAATATTTCAAAGGATTATAGGATTCGTATATTCTAATTCTTACTTTTTAAGGCAATTGGATTCTGCAATAGTTTGGCTAAATAGAAACATATCTAAAGATCTCTCCCCTCTATCAAAATCCCTAATTTTTAGGGGTTTTATCAAATTATTCCTATACTTACTATTACCTTATATTTTATTCCCTATTATTAACGACTTCGTAAAAGCCTTAGTTGATCCAATAGGCAATATCTTATTGGAATATAGTATATATGCTGGAGAAATAATAATAGCAATGTTTTTATTGATGATATTCCTATCTGAAGGAGCTAAACTTTATTTTACAATAAATAATGAAATTCTAATGAGGATAATAAAAATGAAAAGCAGATTATTCAAACAATTTTGGCTAGAGCTCATGGCTATCTCATCAACATTTTATATATTATCTATTTCATTAATATATATTATATTTGAAATTGTACCATTATTATATAATTTTCCGAGTAATATTTCATTAATACCAATTATATTAGGACTTTATTTAGCTTATAGAAGAAGAAACATAAAAGTTAATACAATTGCATTCAGTAGGTTAAATAGAAATGGAATTACTAATAAAAACATAGTTAAATCAAGTCTTAAAAGTATAAGAAAATTAAGGAAAAATAATTTTAGATATAGAATAGTAAAAATTCTTCTAGGAAAATAGTCTTAGAAATAAAATAAATATATTAAAATTAATATTATAATATAAAATATGTTACAAATTAAATTCTCTACAAAAAGTTTAAAGATTGTGTATAGTTTGTGCTTTTAAATGTATAATATCTTATAGATAAAAACACTTAATAAAATTTTAATTTATGACTAGTGTTTTTATACTTTCTAACCTAGCACAAGGAGAAATTAGAAGTTCATGAAACTCTATATATCTCCCTTTAAATCTATTAATTAGTATGCAATACACAATTCACGCAAAAACGCATAATAAGTGGGATAATACATTACCACCTATTATGAGCATCACGGATGGAGATATAATTACGGTAGAGACAAAAGAGGCCTCAGATGAACAAGTAACTCCTACATCTACTCCTCAAGATTTAGCTAAACTCGATTTTTCTAAGATTCACCCTTTAACTGGCCCTATAGAAATAAAGGGGGCTGAACCAGGAGATGCTATAGAGATTGAATTTTTAGAGTTCAAGCATAAAGGGTGGGGATGGACTGGAGTAATACCAGGATTCGGATTTCTAGCGGATGAGCAATATACTGCTCCAATTGATCTTCAAGGGCCTGCATTAAAGATATGGAAAGTTGATGAAAAATACGCTTATGCTAAATTTGGCGATTTAAATGTAAAAGTACCCATTAGCCCATTCCCTGGTGTAATAGGAACTGCTCTGCCTTATAGGGGCAAATTAAGTACAATACCCCCAAGAGAAAACGGAGGAAATATGGATATAAAACACCTTACAGTTGGAACTAAATTATATTTGCCAGTTTTCGTTAAGGGTGGTTTATTATCAATCGGTGATACTCACTTAGCTCAAGGAGATGGAGAAGTATGCGGTACGGCAATAGAGGCTCCTATGGAAGTTACAATGAAAATTAAACTATTAAAGAATATAGGATTAACTCAGCCTATATTTATTGCTAAAAAAGTTAAAGAAATAGAATTTAATGAGTACATAGCATATCCAGGAATTGATAGTAATTTATGGAACGCTGCTAAGAAAGCGATAAAGGGCATAATTTCAATTCTTGCTAAATACATGTCACCTGTTGAGGCATATATATTGGCTAGTGTAGCTGTAAATTTAAGAATTAGTGAAGTTGTAGATGTACCCAATTGGATAGTTACCGCATATTTACCAAAGGATATTTTTGAGACTGAAATAGAAATATTTTGATTTCTAATTTTTTATAAAAATAGATTCATTTGAAATTCTTTAATTTAGAATATGAAGTTCAAAAGCTGTATAACTAGTATGGCAATAATTTTGTTAATTTAGTATAAATCATATAATTAAAGATTTATGTTAAACTGAACGCGAGATTTGTCAGCAAGAAAGTGGATAGTATATTTTTCCTTAATTTTTTGAATATTTACGCATCTGATGAAAATGAATTTAGAAGTTTAAACTAAGTTTCAAATGAACGAAATTTTGTTGCTCACACTCGTTTAATTGACATATCTTAAAAATTAATTTTGTAAAATTTAAAATAAATATTAATTTATCTCATATAATGAAATTTATCTTTTTATTATCATATAATTATTTTTAATTTGTACTTTTGAAAATGTTTGTCAACGTCTAACTATTTTAAGAACAATTGGATATAAACTAGCTTATGAAAGTGGATGAGTTTGAGCGTATTATCAAAGATAAAACTAGGAGAGAAATTATTACATATTTATATCAAAAGGGAAAAGCCACATATACTGAAATTCTTACTGACTTAAATTTATCTACTGGAAAACTTAACTATCATTTAAAAATTTTGGAACCATTAATTAAGAAAGAGCAAAATTATTATATGCTAAACGATTTAGGTTTACAGGTAGCTCAGTTGTTATCCTCATTAGGATTAGCAGAAAATAATAAGCTGGAATCTAAGGAAATTCTCTCCTCCCTTTCTCCTTTCCTCTCTCTTTTATCATTATTTTTCCTCATGTTATCTACATATTCTGGTACATTATATCTAGCCTTATCAATAATCTTTATCGTTTTTTCAGCGTATCTTTCATTAGTTTATAAGAGTGAGAAATTAGGTTGGTTATTTGTATTTCTTGCAATACTTTTTCCATATTCACAGTTATTAATAATAGCTGACTATCAATACTATTTTCCAATAAGTATCATTTTCGGATTTTATAAATCTGGTATATTTTTCGGGTTATCAAGTTTAATTGTAAATTCAATATATTTTATTTTTGTGCTTCCAATATATCTCGATGAAATTACAAAATTCATAGTCACATTAATGGGAAATTTAATAGTTCCTATAATAGAAACAATAGCTGAAATCTATTCTACAATTACCATGAAGGTGTTGATTCACACTGGCGTAATGCCTTTAAGCTTCATATTAGTGTTAATATCCGGTATTATATCATATTATAGGGGATATCTAAATGATTATAGAATACTATTTTATAGTGTAATCATGTGTTCAGTAATATTATTAATATATATAATATTATAGATTTATTTGTAAATCTTAAATATATTATATTTGTATAACATAATTTTAAAACATAACTCACAAATATTTGACGATTATGAGGCTAGTGGAAAATATTTATATTTATAAACTCCGTATAAGAAGCATGAAGTATTATCAAATAGCCATCATAATTGTCGCTATCGTGATTATTATAGTAGGTATTATAATTTTTCAACATAATTTCACGTCACAACAAATTATAAGTAAAGTAGTATTTCCTACGCAGCAGCAAATATCTTCTACTTTAGGTCCAGATTGGAATGTGACTGGTCTATTTGAGGAAAATTATACTAACGCAGTTTATCAACAATATCCTGGAGCTATAACACTTTATCAAGAGTATGTTCAGAAAGATAATCAGACAGTAACTATTACAGTTTTATTGCTTAACTCATCCTCTTCACAATTAAAGGGAATTAAGGTAGGTAAATACTTAGTTATGGCAAATGTCACTGGAAACTCGTCTCCTATTAATTTAAACAGTGTAGAGAATTTAGAAGTAGAAACATTAAAGAGTGGGATGGGATTAACTCCAACTTTAAACCCACTCTTAATATCAGCAAATAAGAATATTACAATATTAGAATTCGGTAACGCTACTACTAGAAATTATACAATATATTTTGAGACTATTATGTATAATAACTCCTATATCTCAATAGATTTGGCTAAATCATCTAACATAACTAGCTTATTTAACACACTTCTATCCAGTGCTGGAAGGAACGTTTCGGTATCAACTATAGATAGTGCGAAGTATTTTAACTTAAGTTTTGTAAGCGTATATGGCTCAGTTTATTACACTGTTGGAATTAAGGGGAATTACTTAGTGTTTATACAAGCTCAGTCTCCTCAGTCCTTTAACTTCTTCATCCAGATGATCAATAAGGTTTCTCAATAATCGTGGGATTTTCTAATCTACCTATTTTTTCCACTTCTGCAACCATTAAAGCATTATTTATGGGCTTTAAGTAAAATTCTGAAACGTCTTCTGCATTAATATATCCAATACTTCCAGTGGTTATTATAGTGAATGGAGGTAGTGTAACAATTTTCGAAAGTTCTACTAGAATATCTTCTATACTAAAAATGAATTCCTCAGAAGATCCTTCTTGAATCAGCTTATTATTATAGAAACTCCTCATCATTAAGGAGTTTACATCCCCTATTTCATCTTCAGTAACTATATAAGGCCCTATAGGCGCAAATGTATCCCTAACTTTATTCCTAAAATGAGTTCCTCTAACGTACATCTTTTTAACCTTTCCGTCAATAGGATCCCTTCTGAAAGCATAATAACCATCTTCCTTAAGTCCTGGCGGATAGGTTATGTCATTAAAAACAGAGTATCCTAAAATGTAATCCTTTACTTCAGCCTTGCTTATACCTTTCATTTTCTTCTTTATTATAACAGCAATTTCCACTTCTGGTCTTATAGCGTCAGCTGGAGATAATATAGGCTGCTTATGGGCTATAGCTATTGTAGGTAATTTTAAAAAGAATTTAGGACTTCTAATCATTTCCTTAGCATCTTCCTTGCTTTCTACCCCTAACATTTTAGGAGTATTAACTAACGTGCATACGATAGCTGAAGGCGTTATCGGTATATCAAAAACAATCTCGTCCAACCTATAAGCCTCTCCTTTTTTCTCGCTATTGAAGTCCGAAATTTCATATACGTAATTTCCCTCAATTACACCAAATTTTTTAATATTTTTATAATAAAATGCCAAATATCTCGTCAAACTTTCTCATATTTAATATTAGATAAAAGGGCTAAAAGTCGAATATTAAACCAGTTTAACAATTTAGTACAGTACTCGTACCAGTTTTATGGAAAACTATTAAATTTTAAACTAATATATCCAAACGTGATAAAAGAAGATCTTCCTAAAATAACTGGTAAATCTATTTATATAGATGATATTAATCCTAAAAATGTTGTTTATCTTCACGTTGTTAGATCCCCAATAGCTAGGGGGATAATAAAAAGTATATCTAAACCCCAAAACGCACTATTAACCTTAACGTGGGATGACGTTAAAGCCTACATGCCAGTTAGGGCTGACCCCGAAACACTAAAACAATCTAAAATTGTTAAAATGCCCATATTGGCTGATGGGAGAGTTAACTTCGTCGGACAACCAGTTTTAGCATTTGTTGTAGAGGATAGGTATAAGACTGAGGACGTAGCAGAAGAAGTTTCAATAGATTACGAAGAACTTAAACCCATAATAGATATAGAGCAAGCAATGAATAGTGATGACGAAATACATCCAGGAATTAAGAGAAACATTTCAGTAGATATGTTATTGGAAGGAGGGGACTTATCAGCGAAGAGAAAGGCTGAAGTAATAATTAGCAGAAAAATAAACCAGACTAGAATTGTCTCGAATCCCATGGAGCCTAAGGGAATAATAGCCTACTGGGATGGAGAGTACTTAAACATTTACGGTTCATTCCAGTCAGCATTTAGAATTAAAAACGACATAAGAGAAGTATTAAATATTCCACCAGAGAAGATAAAAGTTTATTCTGCTTTCAATGTAGGAGGAGGTTTCGGAAATAAAGTTCCAGCCCATCCAGAATATGTTATAGCCGCAATAGCATCAATAAAATTGGGAAAACCCGTTAAATGGATTGAAACAAGATTTGAACATCTTAAGAACCCTACTATGGGCAGAGGAGTCTTATCTGAAGTTAAAATGTACGCTACAAGACAAGGAGAAATTCTTGGGATAGAAGGTTATATTGCAGATGATTTAGGAGCTTATAACTACACGATAAACCCAACAACTCCAGCATTTATAGCTAGATTATTAACTGGCCCTTATAGAATGAGATTCGCGTTCATAAGGGCTTATGGAGTATTTACGAATTTACCTCCTACTGGACCTTATAGAGGGGCAGGAAGACCAGAAGCCGCGTTAATACATGAAACGTTAGTTGAGGATCTAGCAGAGGAGTTAGGAATAGATCCTATAGAGATTAGAAGAAAGAACCTAATTGGAGATGAGGGATATATCACACCTTTGGGCGTTAAAATAGACCCAGCAGGTTATGAGGAGGTATTAAATGAAGCGGAAAAATATTATAGAAAAGCTAAGGGGATGTATAAAGATAAGGGTGTTGCTTTGATAATCTTTACAGATATTATCAGATTAAGCCCAGGTGAGGGGGCTAGGGTCAGAATAGAAAAGGGCAAAATAAAGATATATGTAGGTACTGGTCCTCATGGTCAAGCTCACGGAGATACATTTGCGAAAATAGCCTCTGAAATACTTGGAATCCCTGAGGACTATATCGAGGTTATTACTAATAATACAGATGGGGTTAAAGAGGGAATAGGAAGTTTTGGATCTAGAAGTGCAACGATAGGAGGTTCGGCGGTAATTGAAGCATGTAAACAGCTACTAAATAAGATAAACTTACCCATAGAAAAAGCGTTAAGGGAATTAGATGGAGTTGAGGCTGAAGTGTTTTATAAGGCTGATGATATTTTCGCCCCAGGTGCTCACGTAGCAGTTGTTGACCTAGATAAGGAAACCGGCTTCGTTAAGGTTATAGACTATTATGCAGTAGATGACGTGGGTAAAGTTCTCAATAGAGAAGAAGTTGAGGGACAAATTGTTGGGGGAGTCCTACAAGGAGTTTCGCAAGTATTATGGGAGCAAGCCCCTTATGACGATAACGGTAATCCGTTATTCTCTTCAATAGCTGACTGTGGAGTTCCTACAGCCGTAGAGGCTAGTTATAAGGTTAAGGTGAATGAAGTAGAGTTTCCATCTAATTTACCAGTTAAGAGCAGAGGAGTAGGTGAGGCTGGGACTACTGGTGCATTGCCAGCAGTATTTTTAGCACTAGAAAAGATAGCTAAAAGAAAATTCTCAAAAACTCCAATACTTCCATGGGAAATTATATAGAAAAAGATTGTAACAAAAATATTTAACTTTTCTGCTTTACCACTCTTCTTCCTCTTCCTCGAAAAGATCTTCTTCTTCCCAATCTTCCTCTTCTTCCCATTCCTCTTCCTCGAAAATCATTATATGCACCATGTTAAGCTCTAATATAAGATTAAAATGTTTTTGGAACTAAATGATCTTAAAATATTAAATTCTTTTACAGAATGTACATCGGAATCTATTTTTACTGATTTTATGAATTAAATGATAAATCATGAATATTGATAAATGCTTTATCATATTTTAACCTATTTAAGTTAAATTTACATTACCAAATTATAGATATAAATTTGTAAAATAATTAACTGTAAATTGTGATTGCTTTCAAAGTAAAATAGCAATTCAACTATGGAATAGTTAAATAGCTTTTCTGAAGTATAATTAATTAAATGTGTAGGATGTTTGCGTACTTAGGTAGTTCACCACGTAAGGTAGAGGAGTTACTAGATTGTTTAAAGAAATCTGCTGAAAAAGACGTATATCTCAATAACTCAAGTCATCCAGACGGTTGGGGTTTTGTTCTCTTAACTAAGGATAAAATATTTCATTATAGAAGTGCAAATCCCATATTTAATGAAGAATTTCCAATTAATTTAAAATCTGAGGAGATGATGCTTATAGTTCACGCTAGGCAGGCTACTGACAAAAATCTAGTAGGCTCTCAGTTTTCTCACCCATACGTTGAATCAAATGAAAAGGCTATTTACTATTTCGCTCATAATGGTAGTGTTGATAAGGAGGCCTTATCAAAAATTCTTAACATTAATTCAGTGAGAATGGTAGATAGTGAGCTTGCACTAAAATATATCATAAACGGTGATATCTTTGGAAATATTCACTCACTGAAAAAATTTACAAAATCCTCTTTAAATATGTTCCTTTTAGAAATAGAAAGAAATGGCAATGCCAACCTATATTATATGAACTATTTTAATAGGAATTATTTACAATCTAAGAATATAAGTGACATTTATTATAAGATGTACATAGACAATGAGAATGGAATAGCAGTATACTCCTCGACAATAAATTATTACTGTAATAATAAGGGAAAGGAGGTAAATGAAGGGATTATTGAAAAAATAGGTGAAATGAAAATCAAATTAGGCTATAATAGATGACTACATAGCCAATAAGTAAGTAAAATTTGTATATAATAAAATATCTGTTTATTTATAGATATCACTTTTTGTAAAATTTTTTACAAATAAAGTTTCATAATCAAGTTTGTATTTATCAATATTGTGAATATAATTTTATATTATTATAACATCTAAATCATTAAAATGGAAACTCAATATAATCTTCTAGCTAAAGAAGAAAGATTTTAAAAAGTATAAACAATATAAACCTAATGCTAACTAAGAAACAACTAGCCCTAATTTCCATAGGAACTTCTCTAAGTTTTTGGGATATTTTCAATGTTCCTTATATTATTAAAGATGCCTCAACGCAATTGGGTTATGTGTCCTCTTCATTAATATTAACATCAGAAATGATAGGTTATTTTATAGGTGGAGGAATTAACGGCTATATAGCGAGTAAATTTGGAAGGAAGTTAGGAATAATACTTTCCATGCTAATTATATTTATAGGTTCCTTACTTGGTTTTCTATCTCAAAATTATTTGCAGCTTATAATAGCTGAGTTCATAATAGGTTTCGGAATAGAAGGAGAGATAGCTGTAGTTCCATCCTATGTTTCAGAGATGAGTACCCCAAATTTTAGAGGCAGAGCAGTTGGATTTACAACACTTGGGGGATTTTTAATGAGTTTAATTGTAGGACCATTTGCCTTAATAATTCCAAATTGGAGATTTTTATTTTTACCCTCTCTATTAATTTCAGCTTTTGCTCTATTTTTCAGAATATTATTACCAGAATCTAACATTTGGATTAAAAAAAGGGAAGAAAAAATAGTTTGGGATAACACAGTTCTCATATTTCTAGCAATATGGGCTACTAGTTACTTCACTGGCTATTCCCTATTTAGTGCTCCGATTTTCTCCTTGCTTTCAGCTAAGGGTTTTTCTAATTCAGCCTACTATTTCACTTATATCCTTTACGGAGATCCAATTGGTGTTATATTAGCCTCTATATTAAATGATAAATTTGAAAGAAAGTATACATCATCTCTCTCTAATATTTTAAGCGGAATACTGATTTTTCTCATGCCATTAACTACTGGAATATCTTTTATTATTGTTGGATTCTTAGCTATGTTCTTTCAAGGCTTTAAGTTTCCTACTATGTATACTTATACTGCAGAAAATTTAGGAACTAAAATAAGATCTTTAGGTTACGGTATTGCAGATGGAATAGGGCATCTAGGAGGAGCTATAGGACCTGTAATATTCTCCTTCCTTTACGAGTATAGCGCACTAGCTTCATTTATAATGTTATTTATAATCTCATCAATATCTGGAATTCTAATATTATCATATGGAATGAAAACCAAAAATAAAAGCTTAGAAGAATTAAAAGGATAAACAAAATTTAACTCAATTTTTAAACTCTTCGACCATCATATTATAATTACCTCAGAAGTTCCCTTTTTCTAACTTCTGATTCTTATCATAATATAATAGAATAATTACATATTTGGATATAAATTATTTATACATAATTCGATGAATTAATGAAATTATTATATTAAAAACTGGAACCACTTAATAATGTTAATATACTTTCTAAGCTATAAGTTACTGCAATTCCTATGAAAAGCCATGTCCAGAATTTCACTTTAAAACCACCTAATAATGCAGCTGCAATTATGTTAATTCTTATCATTACGAAAACTAAAGAGGCTGAAGCAATAGTATTAAGTAGAGCGAGAAAGAGCTCATTTGTAATACCCAGGTAAAATATTGAAGCACCCAAACTTGTTGGCAAACCCGCAAATAGGGATAATAGTATTAATACTTTAAGGCTTAACCTAGACTTAGATAATAAGGCTGGTGAAGATATGGCTATACCCTCAGTAGCATTATGTACTGCGAAACCTATGGTGAATGCCCAGGCTGAGGCTAATGATCCTGAAAGTAAAGCTGCTGCAATAGCAAAACCTTCTCCAATGTTATGAATACCTAATGCACTTGCAACCATAAGAGGTACTTTTGTGTTCTCTTCTTTAGAATTTTTCTCTAATAAGCTTAAAATAATCCAAGTACCTAATAACCCTATTGAGGTAAGACATAATCCAATTAGAAACTCAACATAATCCTTAGATGTCAGAAAATTCGTAATTATTTCCTCTGCTTCAGATCCAGTATCTAACGCTAAATATGAGAGTATTCCACCAGTAAAGGCACCTAAGTATCCCATAATTTTCTTATTAATATTAATTATGGATAGAGAGCCGATAGATACTGTAGAGCCTGCTATAAGTCCTAGGATTATTGGAAAGTAATTCATTTCTTTTCGCCTTGTCGTAATTGTATAAACCAACTTATAAAGTTGCTTTATGAAAAAATATGTTCAGTTAATAAATTATAAATATTAGCTAATTTTATACTTATTAACTTAAATTTTAAAATATATAATATAAAAATATACGTATTTTTCATACCTATAATATTATGAAGTAGTATCCTACTTTTATGAAATATATTTCTCACTTAATTTTAAAACTGAAAGAACGAATTAACTTATGTGCAGCTAGAAATATTCCTACTAATAATTAGTTTAGCCTTAATTCATGCAGCAGAACCAGATCATATTGTAACGTTAAGAATGGTTAGGGGAATAAGGAAATATATAATCTTCGGAGTATCTCATGGGGTGGGATTCGCTATAGTTGCGATACCTTTAATACTTGTATTTTCTTATTCTTATCTCTTAGAACTAGCAGGGGATATACTTGGAATAGGATTTGCTATAGTTCTTTTAACTTCTGAATTATTAAATAAAGAAATTGAGATAGCCCCTAGAGGCTCTGGAATAGCACAAGGAGCCTTAGCAATAACCCCTTCAAAAATATTGGTAGCTATTATAGCTGCCCAAGCTGGTTTAATTTTAGGCTTATGGTACATAACACTTTTCATTATTATCTCATCATCTGCACTAATCTTAGTAGGAATTGCAGTAAATAGAGTTCCAAAAAATATTAGTAAAGTTTTCAATATTATAATATCTTTTGTAACAATTATATATTTATTAATTCAGATTTTCAGTATATAAAGTTTTGTGTTACTGTAGAATATGACTTAAATACAAGTAAGATTTTATTATCGATGTGAAGGAAAAAGTAATATTATTTTTAGGTGGAGTGGCTTTTGGTACCGCTGCTATATTCGTGAAACTCTGTACCATAACTCCTCCATTAATAACTTTCCTAAGATTCATATTAGCTGGGATTATACTATTTCCCTTTAGGAAAAATACTAAAATTAGATTAAAGACATTAATTTTTCCGTCTCTCTTCTTATCCCTTCATATGTTATTTTTCATAAGTAGTGTATTCTTGACTACAATTGCTGCTTCCACGATATTAGTTTCGACAAGTCCTATTTTTGCAATGATATTAAGGAGAAGGATTGACATGTTTATTATTATAGCTATCCTAGGTATTATAGTAATGAATTATCCTATTAATTTCGGTCATTTAGTAGGCAATATATTTGCTTTGCTTTCGGCTATTTCATTTGCCTCATATACGTTTTTCTTATCAAAAATAAATTACGATTTCATATCAACGGCACCAGTTATTTACTTGATGTCGTCAATTTTTATGATACCCATATTACCGCTTTATGGAATTGGAAAGTTCAATTTAACTACTTTACTAGGAATAATGGGCTTAGTACTCGTGCCTACTTTAATTGGTCACGGATCCATTATATATACTGCTAATAAACTCCCCATTAGTCTTGTTACTTCTTCTGAATTAATAGAACCTATAATAGCTACAATTTTAGCTATATTCATCTTTAACCAAATTCCTACTCTTCAAGAAATATTAGGAGGTTCTATAACATTAATATCGATATATATATCATTTTCTCAAATTTCCAAGTAAAATTGCTTAATTGAATTAAAAATTAATAAGGTAGCATCAATCATATCATTCTCTTCACTATCATCGGATGAGGAATTTATAGGAGATATAAATTTAAGATAAAGTCTAATATTGTCTAAAACTTCTTGAGGAGACATATTGTAGTAACTTTTACCTGATATATAAGCAGTTACTTCTATTTCTTTATTATCTATTGTAATATTAGCAGAGGTATGATTTAAATTAAGTGAAACTACCTGTCCGTCTTCAAAATATAAGATTATATAAAGTTGAGCAAACGTGTTATTATTGGGGCTAATACCTATTAAATATATTCCGCGTTCTCTCACGTGAATTTTAAATTTCGCTTTAAAAGAAAATGAATATGTAACATTACTCTCTGTTGAAGTAGTACTTATTGAAGTAGTAGATGCTGAAGTAGCTGTGTGCGTAACAGTAGATGTCGTATTAGAAGTTATCAATTCCAAACCAGAAATATTTACTGGAATCTGACTTATCGATTGACTAGGTCTATGTAATGCATAATATAGTTCTATACCTAATACTATGTTTACAATTAATGTAATTAATACTAAACTTATTAACAATGTTTGTCTTTCCACATTATTATTCTTGATAGTATTCCATTTAAGTATTAGTTCCGCGAAACAGTGAAACGCTAAACTAATAAACATCAGTTATAATATAATTTGTGTTAATGAGACGTTTACTAATAGTCTTGATATTAATGCCTTTCTTTACTACAATTTTACTACATGCATCTATTAATATAATAAATGTTTATTATAATGGAACCATAGAAGCTGAACTTAGCAATGTTACCCAATTCATTCTTATCGGATCAAATATTACTGACTTAAGGGTTATAGGATCTCAATATAATTTATCAAATAATATTATATATCTGAAAAATACAGGAAATATTGTTTATGTTTCGTATAAAGCAGTATTACCAAAGGGTATCATCCAAGTTAATGAAAACGGTAATTTCACTATAAACGTATTTTTACCTATAAACGCATCAATGAATTATATATATCCACAACCGTCAAGTTTTATAGTAACAAATGGATTATATAACATAACATTTACTAATGCTAATAAAGTAACTATTCTCTATTCATTTTACTCTATTTTTTCACAAAGACAGTCAGAAAATAATGTTGAGCTTTATTTAATAGGAGGTTTAATAGGGAGTGACTCCGTCTTGGCATCATTAATCTTCCTTTTACTAAGGAGAAGTAAAGCTGCTAGTAAGATTGATAAAGGAGAAGAGGAAGAAAACATTGACTTGATAAGTAATGTATTAGATGAAAGAGACACCATAGTTCTTGAAGCTATAAAGATGGGTACTAGTACTTTAGCAGATATTGTAAGGCAAACTGGTTTGCCAAAGTCAACTGCATATAGAAGAGTTAAAAAACTCGTTAAACTAGGGTATATAGAGGAAATTAGAGAAGAGGGAAAAGTTAGATATGTAGTAAAGAAAAAAGAGGATTAAAATTCTATATGATATCCACTATTTATTATTATTATTGTATCGATTATTGTATATATAACTATTCCTATTAATAACATTATTGTTAGTTTCTTAGCATCTATTATATTATCTTTATATTCTATTTCTTGATATTCTTCTTCATACATTATTTTCTTATACATTTCTATCTGATTAAATGTTATAAATTATACTTTTTAAGACATTCGTTTTACTTATGTTTCGGGAAGATATAAACTATAACGTATTATTAAATTTCACTAGGTTCCGATACAGTGAAACCATTCCTTATAAAGGTGAAACTACAAATTAATGTTGGGAGTGTGGACAACAATTTCGTTCATTTGAAATTTGGTTAAAATTTCCTTAAAGTTGTATCATTTAAACTCTCTGATT
>Ga0081529_113570_pt1 | contig 67054 bp, 74 predicted proteins | sample EchGeymetagenome_FD_71012 | JGI IMG/M metagenome (GOLD analysis project Ga0081529, IMG submission 71012) | Ferrous microbial mat and aquatic microbial communities from Echinus Geyser, Yellowstone National Park, USA - transect B T=78-80 C v2... ...
GGGTCTTGCTGGACCTCCTCCTCTCCCTCGCCGTCCCCACCCGTGGCTCTCCCCTCCTCTCCTACCTCCTCGCCCCCAGGGAGGCCCCTCCTCAGGTCAAACAACCTGGCCGAGTCCTTCAACTCCCTCCTGGAGAGTTCGGGAAGTGCCACTCCTCCTGGAGGATACTCCAGATCGCCCGGACCATAGCCGTCAACTACAACCTCTCGACCTGTTATCTCATCCTGATAATAATATTACAAGAGCCCTTATTTCTTCGTGAAACGGTCAAATATATTCAGTAATTCCTCCATTGAATAAGTCCAAATCAACAGAGATATTACAATTCGCAAAGGAGCCCTGAATCGCCCCCTTAAACCAGTTCTTAGCAACGTCTAGATCTAATGTAATTAAATTCAAAAACGTCCTTTCGAATGTTTCTCTCCACCCGTTTATCGGATCTCCCTTTATATAACCGTAAAGTCTAGGTATGTTGTTAATTGTCTTTAGTAAATAATATGTGAGCCTTCCAGCGTAGTACTTACTTTCACCAAGTGAAAATATGTAGCTTCTCTTCGAACTAGTATTTACCTCAACCAATTCGCCACCTACTTTTATTCGGACTAACATGAGTGAAGATAGATTTAAGTATTTATATACAAGTATCCTTCATGGAGATAAATAAGTACGAAGTATTTTTAGATTTTAACTTTAAAGAGCTAACTTATAAGGGTAACGAGAAGATTTACTGCAAGTTAGCTCAAGGAGAAAAGCTCCAGCTCGATGCTGTAGGTTTAACGATAAAATCTGTCAAGGTTGACGGAAAAAATGTCTCTTTTACTCATGAAAAGGGTAAGGTCCTAATTGACACAAACGATGTGGAAGATGTAGTTGAGGTAGAGTTTGAAGGGAAGGTAAAGGAGAGGGGTCTCGTTGGCATATACAAAGCCCCTCATGATGGCAATTACATAATATCGACTCAGTTTGAATCGAGTCACGCTAGAGAGTTTATACCTTGTGTAGATCACCCAGCATATAAAGCGAATTTTAAGATTTCTGTGAAAGTTGACAAAGACCTAGACGTTATATCAAACATGCCCGTTGAGAAGATATACGACGCGGAGAACGGTAAGAAAATTGTAGAATTTAAAGAGACACCCAGAATGTCAACTTACTTGCTGTACTTAGGAATAGGTAAGTTTGAGGAGATAAGAGATAAACTAGATGATATAGACATCATAGTAGCTACGGTACCATGTAAGATAAGCAAGGGTAAGTTTGCACTCGATGTAGCTAAGAGGAAAATCGACTTCTACAATAATTATTTTGGCATAAAGTATCAGTTACCAAAAGAACATTTGATAGCAGTACCCGAGTTCGCCTTCGGAGCTATGGAAAATTGGGGTGCGATAACTTTCAGCGAAACAGCACTATTAGCAGACGAGAATTCCTCTTTTGCACAGAAGAGAGAAGTTGCCTGTCTTGTTGCTCATGAACTAGCTCACCAGTGGTTCGGGAACTTAGTGACTATGAAGTGGTGGGACGACTTATGGTTGAACGAGAGTTTTGCAACATTCATGAGCTATAAAGCTGTAGACGCACTATTCCCTAACTGGGACTTCTGGGCTAAGTTCTTAATGGATGAGACTAGCGGAGCTATGTTCAGGGACTCCCTCTCCACGACTCATCCCATAGAGACTCATGTTGAGACGCCTGAAGAGACGGAACAGATTTTCGATGATATAAGTTACGGAAAGGGAGCAAGTATACTCAGGATGATAGAGGCTTATATTGGTAAAGATGCTTTCCAAAAGGGTATTCGGTACTACCTTCAGAAGTATAAGTTCTCAAACGCTACCGGTAGTGATTTCTGGACCAGCTTAGAGGTAGGCTCAGGACAACCTGTGAGTGGAATAGTAAAGGACTGGATTACAAAAGACGGGTACCCGTTAATTCAAGTTACAGTAGAGGATAAAAGAATTAAGCTTACGCAAGAGAGGTTCGCCCTAACTAATGGGACACCCAGAGTTTACATAATACCCATAACTCTTGAAGTTAACGGTAAAAAGTCTACCTACTTGATGAAGGATCAGAGTGAACCTATTGATATCGGAGAAGACGTGAAATCGTTAAAGTTAAACATTGACAGAACTGGTTTTTACCGTGTGATGTATGACGATGTGAGTTTGTTCTTCAAGTCGAACCCCAACCATCTGGAGAGATGGGGATTGTTAGATGACTATTATAACATGTTAATGGCTGGAAAAGTTGACTATAAGACATATGAAAATGTAGTGAGGAGTTTAATGAGTGACGATAACTACTTAGTAGTCGATGAGATCAGAAGAGAACTATTCGAACTGTGGAGTGTAAACGCGTCTAAATATACGTTGATACATGAGTTCTTAGAGTTGCAGACTCCCCATTGGGCGAGTAAAAAGGACGAGAACTCAAGAAGGATTTACGGTAACTTGCTAAAGACATATGCTTACGTAGATAACAAGTTCGCTCTAGGTTTAGCCGTTGCCTTTGAGGGCTACGATAGACTTGACCCCAACATTAAGGAAGCCGTAGCTACTGCGTATGCAATAGTATATGGTGAAGAGGCATACGATGAATTATTGAAGAAGTATAGAAGCGAAAAGTTCGATGAGGAGAAGATTAGACTACTAAATGCGATGTTGAGCTTCAGAGAGCCTTATCTCGTAGTAAACACTTTAAGTTTAGGTCTCACCGGTGAAATTAAACGGCAAGATACGGCAAGGATATTACCGTTGGTTGCAAGAAATCCGTACACGAGGTTTGCAGTGTGGAAGTGGCTAGAGACTTACATGGACTATTTGAGAAGTGTTTATGAAGGGACAGCAATTCTGGGTAGGTCTCTTAGAGGAGCAATACCTTATTTAGGCGTAAGTGTGAAAGAGGTAGATGAGTATTTCTCAAGTAGGAAGTTTAGTGATATACAAGTAGAAATAGACACCGCATTAGAAATACTCAGAGTTTTAAGAAGACTTGCTTAATAACCTTACTACGTAGTCTACTTCCTCTTTTTTAACTTTTTCATAGAACGAGACTTTTTCATTTTTTGAGTCATCAGACAACGGTAGTGAAGTCACGAATCCTTCGTCACCGTTGTATACTAATGTAAAGTACACACTTGGGTTAAGAAAGCACTTAAGGTTCTTTTGTATCTCTTGCCTAATGTTACTAATCTCTTGTAATCTTTGATCGAGGCTTTGTTGTTGTATTGCTATTGTAGAGTTAAGTTCAGCTATTCTCTTTTGGAACTTCATAACTGCATAAGCAGAAATGATAATTAATATAACGAGTGGAAGAACAGCTGCATAAACGGAGGTATTTAGCACTTTATGAATTAGCAAGAAGGCTGAAACACCTACTGCTGTTAAAATAGCTGGTGTAATAATTCTGAGTCTCATTAATCTAAATTGTTCTCGCTTATGCTTCTCTCTTTCCTTCACTAGTTCGTTTATTTCGTCCATTCCGTAGGATTTCTTTTTATTTTCAAACCAACTTGCCCAATCGGGATTACTGGTTATTACTGTAGTATTAATGCCCCTCGAAGCTCTATCCAACAGTAAGGACGCAAAATCATAATCGAAGTTAGGGGATATAACGGTTATCTCCTTATCAGCATTTAAAATAACTTGTCTAGCTCTCTCTAGGATTTTGGTTGAAAGTAAAAAATCCAAACTTTTTCACCTTTATATTATAACAATGCCGGGGCTCAAAGGTAACGCTAACTCTTTCTTTCCTTTAATATCTGGACTCAACTGGTCTTTAGCATCGTATATTACTATCTCGGTCAAGTTCAGTTTATTCATGATGAACTTCAGATTTGATACTAGCACTTTTTCCTCGTCAAGGTCGTTCTGTAGATATAATTCTCTGACTAGATATGGTAATTCGGACGCTACTTCGTATAATTTCTTTGACACGGAGTCCTCTCCCACCTCACTTATGAAGTCTCTCAACGTTTTTCTTTCTTGTATAGCTCTTATCGCCCTTCTTAATATCTTCTTTAGCTCTTGATCACTATTTACATAAATTACTAGCTTTTCAGGTTCCTTATTCATATTGGCGGATAGTTGATTTATTTTATCGACTAATAACCTCAAATATTCTATTTCTAACAACGAACTTCCTTCATATTTTAAATCAGAAGGCTTAGGAAACTCTTGAGTGACTACAAAACTATCGTTGAAGTAATGCCAAAGCTCTTCAGCTATATGCGGGGTGAACGGAGCCATCATCCTTATCCATGCGGATAAAACGCTTACCAAAATGTCCCTATTGACAATTCCATTAGTTAATTCTACATAATCTTTCACTGTCTCATACATGGTGTAGTAAACGATAATGTACGCTGACCTTAAATCTAACTTATCTATATACTCATCTACTTTCTTCACGAAATCAGACACTATTGATGAAAGCCACAAATCCGGTTTCCTGATTTCTTGGGTTGAAGGAGCTTTTAACAAAGCAACGATGTAGTCGTGGATATGTTTAAGCTGATCTGCTATACTTTTGGCTATCGACGCGTTGAACTCAATGTCGTCGCCTATGGAAGATGTAGAAGTTAAAGCTAACCTGACCGTATCAACACCGTATTCGCTAATTGCTTTTGATAGAGGGTATATGTTTCCGAAACTTTTGCTCATCTTCTTTCCTCCTACTCTGATAAAGCCGTTAGTGACTATTTGCTTCGGTAGTAAGTTTTCACCGAATATGGCGACATGATGATAGATGTAGTATGCTAAATGATTCTGAATCAGATCCCTTCCACTGTGCCTAGAATCTACTGGATACCAGTAAGTGAACTCTTTCCTTATGTCGTTTACTTCGGCTCCTAACTCTGGTTGGCTTCCTCTACCTAACATCACGTAGTCCCAGAACTTATCATCTAGTTTATTTAAGTCTAAATTCCTTATCTTATGAGATATTGTGTAGAAAGCAGTATAAATAGTAGAGTCACTGAGACTATCTATTATTTCCTTATCGTCCCAGGGTAATCTCACTCCTAGTCCTCTCGACCTAGTAAATGCTCTGGGTTGCATATTGAAGACGACTCTCTCCATTTCTCTTCTTGTGTCTTCAGGTACGAACTTTATTTTTTCCAATGCTTTCAGCGTTGATGCCTTCCAAATACTATTAGAATAGTTTACGAACCACTGTTCATCAACTAATTTTACGACTATTTCCGCTCCGCATCTACAATATATGGGGCCGTTCGTTATTTCATAAATTGTAAAATGTGAGTCTAAGTTTTTTAACATTTCAACTACTGCTTTTCTAGCCTCCCTAACACTCTTGTTTACTACCCTTTCCTTAACCACGTCCTTGAGGAAATTGGGAACGTAATCTAGTATATCCTCTCTTATTACACCTTTATGATACTCTGTTCTATAAAGCGTATCTATGTAGTCCTTTAACTCCTGAGGATTTGTCGTCTGTGCTAACGCAAGAACTTCTGATGCCGGTATGTCTCCGTAATCATCGGTATAGATCACCGGTATAATCTCAAAGCTTTCACCCAGTTCGGTTAGAGCTAAGTAATGGATCGGCTCATGTGCCGGAACTGCCATTACTATACCAGTACCTTGCTTCGGCTCAACGTACTTACTCTTTATAATTTTCATGTCCTTATTGGTTAATGGGTTCTTCACTCTGAATGTGAGAAGTTCGTCTGACTTTACCGACCTTTCTACCTCTAACTTTATCTGATATTTTAACTTCTCGTAAGCGTATCTAGATAAGACGACCTTTTTACCTCTCTTTTTATCTACACTTATTACGTACTCCGTGTTTGGGTTAATTAACAAGGCTATCGCTCCGAAAACAGTTTCAGGTCTTGATGTAGCAGCGGGGAAAAAAAGACCCTCCTCTGACGGAAAGTAAATTACGTCAACGTCTATTATTTCTGGTTCTATGTCTCCTCTAGTGTCGTGCATTCCTACGGGGAATTGGTCGTTTGGACAATAGGCTACTGCAGATTTTTCCTTCTTCAAGAATCCCATCTCCATTAGCTTTTTGTACTGCCATTGGACAAACTTCTCGAAATAAGGATCTACTGTGGTAAATTTCCTTCTCCAGTCAACGCTTAAGCCGAGGGTCTTAGCAGTTCTTTCCATGTCTCTTGTAAAGTATTCCGCTAAGTACTGTGGGTCGGAGAACTTCTCAACTTCACTCTCAGGTATCCCGTATATCTTAACGAAAGTTGAGATGATATCTTCATCTTTCCTTCTCACCGCTTCAGCTATGGACAGAATCGGAGTACCAGTGTACTGGAACGCAAAGGGAAACAGTACGTTATAACCTTTCATTCTCAAGTACCTAGCGTAGATGTCTCCAGTGATGTAAGTTCTACCGTGACCTATGTGCAAAGGACTATTAGTATAAGGAAAGGCTACTGTTATGAATTTCTTAGGCTTTCCCTCTTTAGCGTCTACTTCGTATAATTTGTTTTCCTCCCATGCCTTTTGCCACTTTGACGCTATTTCGTTTAGGAATGTAGAAACACTCACAATAAGAAAAACGATAAAGGAATATATTAAGGTATGACTTCCGTAGAGTCCTCTGTAGGGTCATATCTCAGGTCCTCCAACCTTATTACTCCTTCCTTTATAAGCTCCTTTATTTCGTCAACGCGGGACAAAACTATCCTTAGATATTCCTTCGTAACATCATCAACTATCTTAAACCCTTCTTCACCCCAATACCGCTCATGAATAGTGTAGAGACATCTCCCTCCGCAATAGTCCTTAAATTCACAGTTCCTACATTCTTTAGGTAATGGTTCTTCGAGTAACTTAAAGGAGTCTAGTGTTCCTAATTCTGCCCACTTCTCTCTGACAGCTATAGGGCAGGACAGCACTCTACCGTCAGTTGAAATAGAAACACTATCATAGCCAGCACCACAAGCTACACCCCTATATCTCTTAAAGAAATGAGCACTTATCACTCCCAAAAAAGGAATGATCTTAACGATCTTCCCTCTTCCCAACTCACTCATGAAATAATCTACTAACCTCCTTATTCCGGGTAAGTATGAAGAGTAAGCCCAACTCTCGAAATCCCACCTCTCGCTCCATATAACATTCAGTTGCCAGTGGACTTTGTCAAAAACCCCTAGTGACAACAAGTGCATCACTTCTTCATAGATGTCGGCATCTTGAGTTACAGCCATCCTAGCGATTGTTTCAACTCCTAAATTTTTGAGATAAGAGGCGTTCTTAACCACTACTTTATATATTCCCTTCCCTCTGTGCTTGTCTGTTATTTCTTCCCTTCCATCTATAGAAAGCAGGGCTACGTCCATTCTCTTCCAGTAAATCTCAGGGAGCAGTCTTACGGCTATCCCGTTAGTTTGTATCCCCCACCTTTTAGCCCTAACAGTGTCCATTACCTGAATTATAAACTTAGGGTTCATTAATGGTTCTCCACCGTAGAATATCACAGTCGCGTTCGGATCTCTTTCAATATTTACCTTAAGCTTATTTATATCGTACTTAACGCCCCACGGTACAATCTCCTTAGGGAACGAGCCACCACAGTAGTCACAAGCGAGATTACATTTTCCCGTGGTAAGTACTAACCAGAGCATTTAACGACCCAACTCCGCTAATAACTCTTTCATCCACATCATTCCCAGTTTATAATCGTCTACGAATATGTTCTCGTTAAAGGAGTGGATATTAGAACCGTAGTTATCCACTCCGACCCCATCAGCTATTTGTTTAATGTTCAAGTGCCTACTGATCATTTCCATAGGTCCAGTGCCGGGACTGTTAGGTAACACGACGGGTTCAACATTATAGACTCTCTTAGCTGAGTTTATTAAAGCTCTTGCTATCTCACTGTTTATCGACGTTCTGTAAGGTCTTACGGAGCCATACTTTACGATTTCGACTCCGTAAGGAGCTAAATACTCTTTCAGCAGTTTCAGTACTTCCTCAGGGTCTTGATCTGGGACCAACCTGAAGTCTATCTTCACGAAGGAGTAAGATGGTATTACCGTTTTTGAACCCTCTCCAGTATACCCTCCATAAATCCCCGCTATGTTGCACGTCGGTTCCTCTACTAGTTTCACCATTCCTCCCTTCTGAACTTTCTGTTCTATTGCTTGTTCTAGATACTGCTCGTCTATGTTTAAATACTGTTTCTCTTCCTCGGTTAACTTCTTGACTTTATCGTAAAAGTGGGGAATTAAAACTCTTCCGCTCTCGTCTCTCAATGACCTCAGCGCGTAGACTAGATCCCATGCGGGGTTCTCCGCGATCGGTGCATACATAGAATGGAGGTCTTTAGGAGTCTTTTTTCTCAACTCCACATATAATAAGCCTTTAACGCCTAAGACTATTTGGGGAGCGTTGTTAGGAGCCCTACCTGAACCTTCCCATAGTATGTAGTCAGCCTTAAACTTCTCGTGGTAGTCTTTTAGGAAATCCTCCATATTAGGGCTTCCGATCTCTTCCTCTCCCTCGTACAAGAACTTAATGTTTATTTTTAGTTTATTCTCTTTCATCAGGTCTATTATGGCCTGTAACCTTGCGAGCAGTGATCCTTTATCGTCACCGACACCTCTAGCATAGATTTTGTTATCTCTAATAACGGGATTGAATGGGTCTGTGTTCCACTTGTCTAACGGCTCTACTGGTTGAACGTCGTAGTGGTTATAAATTAGGAGTGTTTTTGAGCCGCCAACGTTTATTTCTCCATAAACGTAAGGGTTCTTAGACTTATGTCTTATTAACTCAGCCTCAATACCGTTTTCCTTCATGTAATCTACGAGAAATCTCGCCCCTTCTTCTCCTTTTCCTTTGGCTGATGTGGTGTCTATCTTGAGAAATTCAAACAAGTCCTTGAGATAGTCCACAGTATTTAAACTTCTCTGAGGTAAATTAAGTTATGCTTAAGTATGCCGAATACATTCGCCATGGGCTAGGTGAACCTCTAGGAAACGTTAATGTTTATAAGAAAGTAGAGGACGGAAAGGTTATAGCTATCCTTAAAGTCGTTGTATATAGAAATCAGTCGTTCGCGATTTATGAGACGGATAGGCTAGAGGGAGGCGAGGTAGTTGAAATACTTCCTAACTCGATAACTTCAATAATGAGGGTTGTAGAGAAATATTACGATCCTAAAGTTGACGATATAACTGTCTTAGGTGAGAAAAAATTCGTGGATGACTTCTTGGAAGAATTTAATAAGTTACAACAAAGTGAGTGATCTCAGTCCTCCTAACTGAGATGTGATGTAGGCTAGCGGGAACGAACAGTGAGTGAATAAAAGCAATGAAGAGAAAACTGGGACACCCGAGTGATGAGGAGCCATTCATGCGCTGAGCTTTATATGTGATGCGAGTGGGAGGGGACAACCCATATAATTACATATTCTATTTCATATCCGTCATAGTCCCATACTGGCAGGAATATTACGGTTCCAGGCTTTACGTTACCGAGAATTATGTTAACCTCGTATTCCCCAAAACCGGATACGTTTTTCACGAAGGATACGGAAACATTCGTAGTGATACCATAAATACAATCTGTATAAACTGGGTCGTTATAGTAAGACGTGTTCAGGTAAAGATAAAAGTGTACAGTGGAGTTAGGGCTTCCCTCGATAAAATTAGGTACTACATAAAATACGGTGAGGTACCGAGATTCTACAGAAGCGAAGTCGACTGATGCGTTTATTGTGGCAATTTCATTATTAATTTCAGAAGTGTAGTTCTTTATAGACGAGGGGACTTGAACAAAAGTTAAATTATTTCTTATATCCCCTATTATAGCTTGTTCTACTTCAAAATTCGGTTGGCTAACGTTAACGTTGAATACGTAAGGTTTTATCTCGGTAATATTTCTCGCATAAGTCTGTACTTGGGAAGGCTTAACAGAGTGAGGAGAAATCATTAGGTAAGTAGTTACATAGATCACCGCAAACGCAATACCTAGTGAAAATAATACGCCTGCAATAGTTGCTACTAATACTTTATTCACGAATGAATAGATCATTCGAAATACTTTATATATCTATTCCAATGTGAACGTTGGAAAAGTTTATTTAACATTAGTAGTAATTGTTAATATGCAATTAGATCTACGACAATCTACGAAGAAAGTCTATTATTATATACTGACGAATAGAAATGGTGTTACCTTGAAACAGATACAAGAAGACCTTGGTTTTTCCTCGGTAAGTGCGGCCAGATATCATGTGAACAAACTAAAGAGCGCCGGTCTCGTTCAAGAGACTTATGACGGTAAATACATAGTTAAGAAGGTCATATTAGATGATGATTACGTGCTTCTCTTTAACTATGTCTTACCTAAGAGCGTGTTCTTTGCCTCATTTTTCCTTACATCTTTTATCTTATCCCTTTACTTGATTAAATTAGACTCTTTAGGTGCAGAGGTATTCTCCTTAATAATAGTATTTATAGCTGGAATTATTTTCGTGCTGGACACTATAAAGAGGTATACCAGATTCATTAATGAAATGAGAGGAAAGGTGAATTTAGAAGAGGAGTAGATAAAGAAAAAATTGTACATATACACAACAATCTTATTTTATAATTAAATTAAAATTTTACTTGGTAATACGTCCAATTTATCTTAAAAATCCTTGGGATTAAAAGAATCTAGAACTAAAAACAAAAATCCACGTTAAATACAAATAAACTATACGTCTAGCATTGTAAAGGTCTCCTTTTGAAATTTTGCTTGACCTATGTGGGAACTGATATTAGTTTGACTGTATCTCATACCTTTTTATTTTTATGTTATAAAGTACGGCTGATATTCCCCATACAATGGCAAAAGTCAGAATAATCAAGATGCCAATATTTCCCCACCAGACATCACCGTTGATTAGCGCAATTACGTCCCAGATGCCTCCGGTCAAATTAAACTCGGATTGTAATAAACCTAATAATTCTAAACTACCGACCAAGAATGCAACAAGAATAGATACAGTCGTCATTGTTAAGTTGTACCACACTTTTCTCAAAGGGTTGCCTATGAAAGCCCATCTATAAGCTCCGTTCATGAAAAAGCCGTCTGTAGTGTCGATAAGTGACATACCGACAGTAAATAAGAAGGGGAAAACTAATAATGTCCAAATCGGGATCTTAGTGAAAGCTCCTGCTGTACCTGCACTTATTGCTAATAGAGCAGTTTCAGAAGCTGTATCAAAACCCAAGCCGAAGAGAAAACCTATTGGATAAAGGTAATACTGGTTACTAACAATCCTGAACAAGCTTTTGAAGAACTTGTTCATAAACCCTCTTTTAAGCAAGGCTTCGTTTAGCTTATTCTCGTCTAACTCCTTTCTTTTAGCTTGTTTAAACAATTCGTAAATCTCGAATAAAACTAAAAGATTCAGAAAACCTATTATGTAAAGAAAAACTCCACTTATTAACGTACCTACTATAGAACCTAAATTTTCTAGTTGGGGAATATCTGACTCTACTAACCTTGTTGAAACCATTAACGTTATAGAAAGGATAATAACAACGGAAGAATGACCCAGAGAGAAAAATAAACCTGTGAACATTGATGGTTTACCTTCCTGAACAAGCTTTCTTGTAGAATTATCTATTGCAGCTAGATGATCAGCGTCAACTGCATGTCTTAAACCGAATATATATGCAAGGACTCCTAGAGTGAAGAAACTCGCCCCGATCCCTTTCACTTTTATTTCAATATTTCCCAACTGTTGCGAAATGGCTGTTAACCAGAAAAAAAGTATTATCGTTAAAATAATTTCTACACTATAAAATAATATCATCTTCCACGCTCTGGGAACCGGATTCTTTCTCATAACATATGGATAGCCTATCCATATTATAAATATTACTACCTCTTAGCTTTCCTCTTACCACCAACTTTAATAGGTCATAGCTAGAAAAATTCGTTGAAAATCATAGAATTAATAATGAAAAGTTTTAATAAAGTCGAACTTATCTTGTAATAACAATAAGTTCGTCTTCGTAATATCGGTTCTCATACATTTTATCTGCTTACGTTAAATTTAATATCGAAAGAGCTTGAAACGCTTGCTTCTTATGTTCACGTAATAATCCACTAATGATAGCGACCAAATTATCATGGATAAGTTGAGCTCTTGGAGAGAGACCTTTTCTAGTACTTGGTATCGACACGGTTGTCATATCAACAGGGCCTTATCACGTCCAATAAACTATAATACCCTAGTTTGCTCTTATTTCTAATATATTGACCATGATACTTACTCTCATTTTCATAAGAAATCAGGGAAGGAGTCTAATGTTTACTCTATTGTTTTCACTAACATAATGTTTTTATAATTAGGTCTTCTTAAGAATGGTTAGAATGAGTTTTCAACCCTTCGGCTATCCTAACTTCCCTATGAGTAACTCCTCAGGAATGTCAAACATGATGATCTGTATGCAACCTGTAGGGTTAGGCGGTAAGCAACAAATGATTCCTACTCAATATCCCGTAAACCTCCAATATGTAGTCCAGCAGGTTACGATGTATCTGATGAGTCAAGGATTTCAAGTTTATCCTATGTCTGGACAGAACGTTGCAATAATACAAGCACAACATACGAGCCTTTTGGGTTATTTGACCGGTTCAAATAAAGCTTATACTATAAGGATTTGTCAAGGTCCTAATTATGTTATGGTAGAGACTGGAATGACCGACTTATTGCAAGATATGTTACCATTACTAGCTTCCGGTGGTATTGCAGTACTTTCGGACGAGGATTTACACAACAAGTTGCTTACATTACTAGGAGGTGCAGGAGCTGCATACGACGCATATAATATAGCCAGGGATCTGATGCAGGAAGACCAGATCATGAATATAGTTATGATGGCTGTTATGAGTGCTCCGCCCTTATATCCAGTTCAACCGCAATATCCCCAGCCTAACTATGGTCAATACAGTCAACCGTATTCTCAGCCATACCAGCAGGGACAAACATACCAGCAAGGATATACTCAACCACAATACCAACAAAGTAGCCAATACTCACAGACCCAACAAAATACGCAGAAGTGTTGGAATTGTGGAGCGATTATCCCTGCTGCGGCTAAGTTCTGTCCTAATTGTGGAGCTTCTTTAATGCCGATCAAGTGCCCCAAATGCGGCTACATTAATCCGCCTAGTGCAAAATATTGTGGGAATTGTGGAGCTCAATTAACGCAAGTTAAACAAACTACTTAACACTTTCTTATTTAGTTTTTATTCTTCTTAAGACAAGTTAGTATTTTTCATAGAGTAGCAGAATATGAAATCAAGAAGCTATATTCATGAAGCTATATTCATAAGGGAGTTTCATATAGTCAATTAAAGATTGTGTCTTTGTCATTCACCGCATTTAGCTTTTGGACTCACTTTAATATATACTCACCACTTTCGATTTAACAATGGAATTTTAAGTGCCTCAGATTAGACTGGACTAGCTGATGAGGAAAGAAAGAATACGGTTGAGGAGCTCATAAGGCGGTTAATACGTTAGAAAATCAAGAAGAATATGTCAATCAACCAAGAGGTTATATCTAATTAGGTTAAGATAAAAATGAGAGCTTAATTACCCATATAAAGAATTTTTCGGGAGCTTAAGAAATCTCTACTGAAAACTACCTACTTAATAAGACCTTTAATGAGCTAATCGGTTTTAGTAGGGATAAAATTTATTTTTAGATATCTACTTCTATCCATCCTCCGTTGTCTCTTACTTGATATGTTTTTAGTCCCAGTTTTTCTTTAGGCGCATCTGGTGCAACGAAAGGAGGTTCTAACATTGTTCCAGTCTTAAGGTCGAAAACAGCATGGTGACATGGGCATTTCACTGTGAGCTTTTGTTCATCTAATAATGTTAGTATACACCTGGCGTGACTGCAAACTGCATCCATTCCGTATAGGGTCCCGTTAACGTTTGCAATGAAAATTACTTTATCGTCTATTTTAACTGACGCGAATTTAGCTTTTTCTAGGGCTTTAGCACTTATAGTGCGTTTCCAAACCATAGACATCATTTTGTACTTATGGCTTTTAAAAGTTAAATTAAAGGTTGTTTAAGTAGTTAGAATCCACTTTCTTACAAGATAGGAGAACAGAAATCCGCCCATAATGGTTGTTACTATAGCCATAATAATAATCTGAGAGTACTGATTAGTATCTATAATACCCGAGGTAAGACCTAGAGTAGCTACTACCAGCCCTGCTTCACCCCTCGGTATCATACCTATTGAAGCAATGATCGACCTTCTTACACTCTTTGTCATGAAAAATGCAACCGGAAATATTCCGGCTATTTTCCCTAGGATAGCGAGAAAACTTAATAGAAGACCTAGGGATAAATCGTACAAGTTAAGGAACGTGGTGTATGGGGTCTCCATCCCGACGTATATGAAGAAAACAGGCCCAAAGATAGAAAGTAATGTTGAAGTGAACTGAACTATTTTTTCTGACTTTACGCTCTCAGCGATTGCCACACCGGCTACGAAGGACGCAATTACGGGAGAAAAGCCTAAGAGTAACATTATCAGGACTAAAATGAAAAGTATTACCAATGAAACATTGTTAATTAAATCATCTTTTATTCTAGAAATTATTCTAGGAATTATGAATACTGCTGAGAACAAAATTATTAACCACGCTAAGACCGTTTCTATCACGCTAACTACTATCTGACTAACTGAAAGAGCTTTTAGTGTGACTAGCTCAAGAATTACGGATAAAATGATAAATGATACAACATCATCTAAAGCCGCTGCAGATAAAACCAGTCTCGTGAAATCATGTTTGTAAAGTTTGTACTCTTCAATAATCGAAGTAGTTGCAGCCAGACTTGTCGCTGCACTTGCGGCTCCCATAATAGCGGAGACTGTTGTATTGTAAATGAGGGTGAAAGTGGCGTAAACTAAGTATGTGGGAATTACAGCACCGGCTGTAGCTGCTATAAAGCCTGGTAATCCAGACTCTTTTAAACCTTTGAATCCGTGAGAGAGACCAGCGGCGAATATCAGTAAGACCACAGAGAAATCCGCAAAAAGAATAAGATAGGAATTAACTTCAAAGATAGGTAACCCGATCAAATTGTCAATATATCCGCCTATAGCGTAAGGGCTCAGCGTTATACCTACTATTATTTCAGCTATGATAATAGGAAGGTAGAATCTTTGGGTTATGAGTCTTCCTAACTGAGCGAAAGTTAATAACGTAAACAGTTCAAGTAATGTTAAATAGACGATATCGTTACTAGATGTCATAAGCTCACTATATTACGATCACTAGATTTATTTTTAACGCTCTCAAATAAACACTATGGCATTACTAAAGAGAGGAGAAAAGAAGATCTTCCATATAGATTCACTTAACCAACATATGAGAGAGGTTATAAAGACAGTTATGGACGTAAACCTTAACGATGTAGCTAAGTATTATGGGCTGAGGTATTTATCTCCTAAATTCGGAGAGCCTATATTTGTACCTTACGGTAGACTTGACGGTAACTTCAAGAAATTCGAGGACGCTTTTGAAAAGATTTACGATGAAATCGAAAAAGTAAAGGAGGACGGATTAAAAAAGTATTTAGAATGGTACCCCAATTCGCAATTTCTTAATCACTATAGAATAGTCTTTTACTCCTATACAGACTTAGAGGACGGTGTACTTTATGGAATTGGAGCGGAGCCTTTAGCAGTGACACCGAACTCCTCTTATCCAGTAGACAAAGTCTTGGACGGAGATGTAGTAGTAGGAATGCAATTACTAAACGTAGCTCTAACAAAGGGTCTAAAGATAAAGTTCTTTGACATAATTGCCAATAGACGCGATGAAATAATTGAAGCATATAACTGGCTTTACACTGAGTTTCACGCAAAGTATGACACTAAAGACAAAGTCTTCTTAACGGATATTGCTACATATTATATGACGAGATTCTTTGAAGTTGTTGATGAGTTAAAGAAAAAAATTGAAGTAATAGAAAATCTAAAAGGTAAAAGAGTCGTTATACCTATGATTGAAAGTAGGGCTAAGAGAGACGGTAGAGTTAAGGAAATAATGGAGATAGAATTTGCTGACTATATTGACCAAGGAAACTATTACAAAGTAGAGGCCATTCCATCTATATATAATAAAGATTTCGTGGGTAAGCTCTTTAAGCAGGTGCTAAATAACTTTGATGAGATACTACTTCTCTTTGAAGGGAAAGCTACAGTCCCAGATGAGCTGAAAGAATTAAAAGTTAAGGAACAAGGAGATAGATATTTATTACTAACGAAATAAGTAAAGTAGTTTTGTATCACTTTCTGTAGCATATCGTAGAGTATTTGAGAAAGGATAAAAAGAGATTACTTATTTAGCCGAGATTTTTTAATATTAAGACTTATTTGTTACCTTTACGATATACTTCTAAAACAGCAACATAATCGTTCTCTCCATGGCCCATAGCCTCTGCCATCCTGTACAACTGTAAAGCTAGTGACGATAATGGGTTAATTACCTTAATATTCTGTGTCTCTTTTGTTATTATTTCTAGGTCTTTTCTCATGTGTTTTATTGCAAACTGAGTTGAATAATCATTGTTAATCATTTTAGGTACCTTCAGTTCGGAGGTTGGAGACTTAGCACTACCGTATAAGGCTAGGACTTTGTATACGTCCTCTGGCTTTAATCCAGACTTTACACCGAAGTTATACGCTTCGGCTAATGTGGCTACATAAACACCTACCATCAAATTGTTTACAAGCTTAGCATATAATCCCATTCCGTTTCCTCCCATATAGAGGATCGTTGACGCAGTTTCAGAAAGTATCTCCTTAACCACGTCTAATTTCTCCTCGGGACCTCCCAATAATACTGTCAACTTCTTTTGTTCAGCGAAAACTGAAGTACCTATAACTGGTGCATCATACATGAAACCTCCGTTCTCTGCAACTTTCTTTGCAATTTCAATTGATACTGAGGGTGATATAGTAGACATATCTACTATAATTTTACCCTTGCTATAAGGTATCAAAGGTGTTAAGAAATTGCTAACAGCATCGTCGTCAGCTAGCATTGTTATCAACACGTCGACCTCTTTCAGTAATTCAATGGGATCTTTGATGTACTTAACACCGTATTCCTTACTGAACTGTCCTGCTTTTCTTTCCGTTCTGTTGTAAACTAAGTGGAGTTTTCCAGCTTTTGCTAAATTTTCCCCTATCCTGTAGCCCATTATACCTAATCCAGCTAGTCCTATTTTCATAGTAATTCGAAACACCAACTATTAATAAAAAATTTACCTAACTTGTCTCTAATCTCATGAAAAACGGTTTTGGGAACTGTAATGTAGAATTTCGAACTTAAGCTGAAAAGATTTTATTACAACTCTTTGATTTATATTAATTTGTAAAAGTATAATACAAACAACCTTTTATTTTAAATCTATTTTCAATTTTTTATGCCTTAAAATTACATCCACTCGACCATTGCGTCAACCTATGCTTGGGCAGGTAACATTTATGACTTGTTATTGTTGACATACGTCTATTCCTACCTAGAGAGAGTTTACGGGCTAGATTTCTTTGGCTACACATTGCTCTTCGCCTTAGGGCTAATAGGAAGGGTGATAGGCGGAACGTACTTCGGAAATGTGGCTGACAGAATAGGTAGGAAACCGGTTTTAATTATCGGAACAGCCGGTTACTCTCTCTTTCAGTTATTATTAGCCTTTGCTCCTGACGTAGAAGTACTTTATGTTTCAAGGCTACTTGAAGGGATATTTATGGGTGCACAGTGGACTGCAGGGACTGTGTTAGCTTACGAGAACGCCCCGTATAATATGAAAGGGATAGTAACTGGTATAGTCCAGGCTGGATATGGTATAGGTTATGCACTGACTGGGGTTTCGTATATATTTCTGGGAGGAGACCCTCGGCTATTGTTACTAACGGGTAGTTTACCCCTCATCCTAGTTCCCTATATGAAATTTATTGCGGAAGAGCGTGTTTCTTCTCACACGGACCATTTTAGTATAAGGATTAAGGACTATCTCACTGTTCTTATTAGAGCTACGGCTGGAATGATAGGAATGTTCTTAGCCTATTTTGCCGTATTCGGCTATTACACCGTAATTGCAGACGAGTATCTACACTTGAACCCTGACACTTTAGGAATTTTAATGACAGTGGCAAACATAGGGCTTGCAATATCTTTTATACTGTTCAGTAGGTTAGAGGATAGGTTTGATAAAAAGAAACTAATTTATATTGGTGTAATTGGTCTCTTAATATCCCTACCACTAGCAGTGTTTTTCCTATATGTGCCTATTATTATACCTATAATTGGGGTAATATTATACGCATTTTCTACTGGTTTCTGGCCTCTGATGCCTCTTCTATTAGCTGATGCTGTCCCCACAGACCTAAGAGGATTCCTATCAGGATTCGCATATAATATAGGAGGCATGGTAGGCGGAATAGGTAATATAATTCTGGGGTTCATAGGTGAGTGCTTGATGTCGAAGGATTAGTGAAGGGAATTGATATAATGGGTTTGTTCTCTATAGCAGTAATCTTCGTGAGTATAATAACGTGACCTAAGAGCAAGGGTCATGTAATATTGATAGAATAGGGGTATAAGAAATAGGATAAAAAGATAATTAATTCGTTATTTTTTCTTTAATTTTTCTACTATATCCTCAGCTTTTTTAATGTAAGTATCTAAAGCACTCTTTATGTCCTTTATGCTCATCTTACCCTGGTTTTCCTTTAACTTATCGAGCTTACTTAGTAACTCTTTGAACTCCTTCTCTATTTCATCTACTTTTCTCCCTTCCTTCTTAGCTTTTGCGATTTCTGAAGCTATATTATCATGAATCGAGGAAGTGACCTTTGTGATATCTTTTATCAACTCCTCCTTTTCTTTATATATTTTCGCTTTTACTTCATTTAATAGTTTAGTTAGGTCTTCTATCATCTTTGATCAATTCTAAGAGTAGCATAAAAAGTTTAAGGATAAGGAACTATTTAAGGGTAAAGAAAAAGGGGAGTAATATCGTTATTTTCATACTTGGAATAATACTCTACATCATATACCGCTTCAAATTTACAAGTTTCTCTGATGTCTTGGATTATTATTATTTTATTTACCTTCTTATTTGCCTTCTCTCTTATAAATCTTGTTCGTTAAGGTAATACTATATGAACATTAGGGACTACCTAAAGTCAAGGAGAATAAGAAAATTAATTAGTAAAGCATATTTAAGTTATCCCTCAAGCTTTGACACAAAAAAGCCCTCTGTGCCGTGAATATAAGGTATGAAGCGTTTGGAAAAGACTACTTTATGGCTAACGTTCTTAATAACTTCTTCTCCCTCCTCTGGGAATATGGAACATGTAGAGTATACTACAGTATTTGATAAAAATAGGGCTTTATCCAGGAGCCGCATCTGCAACTTTGACAACTCTAAAACCTTACGCTCTGTTAACCTAAGGAGTACCGTTGGCTCGTTTGAAATCATACCTGAAGAGCTACACGGGGCATCTAGTAAAACTTTGTCGAATTTTTTAGAGAAAGTTAAATGGGTGGCATCACCGTGTATGATATTAACTCTGTCCAAATTTACTCCGACGTTTTTCATGAAGTTGACCTCCCTTATTAATCTCTTATACTCTACCTCACTAAGAGTAAGTTTAGCTCCGTTTTCAGTGAGCACCATAATTAGTGTTGCTTTTACACCTGGTGCTGAGGTCATATCGTATATACTCTCACCTTTTTTAGGGGAAAGTGTCGCAACCACGCTTACACTCGCTTTATCCTGAATTACAACTTTGTATTCTCTGAACTCTTCCGTTTTAGAGAGATTACCATTTATTAATTTATACAAAAAAGGATAATCTTTATCTCTCTCCAATACTACACCTTTATTCTCTAAACTCTTAATCACTTTGTCTTCGTCGGCTTTGAGAGTGTTAACCCAAAACCACGTGGTTTTTCTTATCAACGACTTTTTTAGCTCTCCTATGTCGTAAAGTGTTGACAACCTTTTTTCCATCCAATCAGGGAAAACTATCGCTCCTTTTCCTTGCAAGAATTCCTTGACTTTTTTCCTCCTACTTCTCCCTTTCAAAGAAAGGTATTGGAGTACCAACAATTTTGCTTTTTCGTAAGCATCATTACTATCGATCTTATATCTCCCCATTTTACGAGCTTTTTTGAAGGCTACAGGTAACGGATCTCCTTTCTCGACGTAATAAAGAAATCTACTGAGTAGAAGTTCCAGTGACATAAGACAGTATCTGGCATAAAAATTTAAATGTGTAATGAGATAGTTCTCTTATGAAAATCGAGACAGTTGAAAAATTATACTTTGAAAATGTTTACTCGATAGAAAATGCGGAAAATATTGATGAACTCTTACGCAGGGTTTCACGTTCACTCTATTTACTGTTAAAATTAGTTTATCTGCGTCATGGAGATCTATCGAGGACTACGGGTAGAGAGATAATGAGGTTTCTATACATAGAGGAGAGCGGTGAAAAGAAGCTTGAGAGGCTCGGTAAATTAGTTAGTTTATTAAGGGAAGAAGCGATAACGACTAAGTTTCCTTATATTGACTTTTACATGCAGAACTTCGTAAGCGAGATGGACAGATTGATGATTAAGAAGGGATATAACTTCTTCTTAACTTCTAACGGTGAATCCAAGACTTCTTAGGAGCCAATCATCTAAGGAAAAATCGTAGTATTCTCCTTCAAATGGAACTACTTTAGCGTTAAACATATCGCCTAGTTGTTCGCAAACCTCAACCACACTCTTCCTTTTCCCTCCTACATTGACGACTCCCTTAATCCCTCTCTTTATCAAGCTGGAGACTATCTCTGAAGCTTCTTCAACGGTTATCGGTGATACGTAAAAGTTAGAATTACATTTTATTACTCTCCTTCCTCTCAAGATACCCTTAACAAAAGGGTGAAATATTCCTCTATAAGTTGTGGAATATAATGCCCCAAATCTCACCACTAAGTAATTACCGAGAGCCATAATTCCAGATTCTCCTGCAAGCTTGCTAAGCCCGTAATAGTTGAGTGGGTTGGGTGTGGAAGTCTCGGTGTAATAACCTTTCTTGCCATCAAATACCATGAAAGTCGAGAGAAAAACGTTAGTGGAGTTGACTTTGTGAGCGCTCCTAGCCACGTTAATGGAATACCATGTGTTAATATTCCACGCAGCCGAGGGGTTTCTATTAGCCTCATCGTAAGGCACCTCAAATGTGTGGATTACAACGTTAGGCCTTTCCTTTATTACCCTCTGTGGTGAGTCGATGATAATCACTTGTTTGAGATACTTGGCAATACTTCTAGCAAGTTCACCTTCATCAGTTACTCCGACTAACAAAGTAAATAGTTAATAACCTTGTGTCCTTAAAAATTTGTGAATGGATATAATTAAAGAGTTTTCAAAGCTTGAAGGGATAGGAGAAGCTGAAGAGAGAATGCTTAGAGTGTTATGGGAAAACAAGATAACTAGGCTGAACCCGTTAGAACTGAAGCCCATTGAAACCGTAGAAGGAGATACGCTAAAACTACTGGTTTTCAGGAACGGTATTGTGGCCGTAATTCACAAACCTACTGGTCTTTTCATTCTAATCTACAGTGTAAATTCTTTAGAGCTAGAAACACTCAGATACATTGTAACTAAAGAAAAGGAACAAGATCATCAATTTATCTCACTAGTTTACGAATATTTGAATGTTAAAGAAAAAGGACGTTTGGGTAAGATCTGAATGTATTCAAGGTTCTGCTTCAAAGAACAACTGTTCTTCAAGCTCGGTACACGACTGTTTGTCTCCTTTAAGGCAGTTTTTTGCTAAGTAAAGGTAAAATATTGCGTCCTTTATCTTGTCAATGTCTTCTACTTCTTCCAATTTTCTTATTACTAAATCCAGAGCTTTCATGATATTATTGTCCTTATACCTTCTTGGTAAAACTATACTTCCGTTCTCTATTATTTTACTGTCATATGTCACAAATCGATAATACGTCTTTCCGTTTATCACAGCCCTCATTGCATAGAGGTTTTTGAAAACCTTAACGATTATTATAGAGTTTCTTCCTCTTATAAGCATTAGTCTTTTATCGAGCATTATCGCTGAAAATCCTTTAGGTACATTAACTACTTCTCCGTTATCGTTCACTATGTCCCTTAGCTTGTATTCCATTAAGAGTAGATCAATAGGCGGTAATATATAGTTTTTCCCGATAAGTTATAAATAACTATATAGGCGAAATTGTAAGATATAGTCATATATAAATCGTTTGAATGATTTTTATAAAAACTTAAATCTGAAATATCATACAAATCCGAAGGATGTATTTATATCGTTAGATCACAAGACCTTCTAAGATATATATAAAGTGAATTGGTAAAACTGAGATATAGATATTTACTGACGGCTATGACTTATCGTTTATACGTCTATTATTCACGTTAGTGATGAAGTAATCTTAGAATAATGAACAAGTTACCTGACTTCAAGATTTGGAATCAGCTTTTATCAGGTTTATCGTTGATAGGTGCTGTTATATGTACATTATCTGTTTGGCTGCTTAGAGGAGCTTTGGAGAGATGTGTTTGGATTTAAAAAAGAGTGAATAATAAATAATTATACGGAAGAAATTTTGAAAATTTTTTCTTTTATTAATTATCATATTATTAGCTTAATTTAATTTTAATAAGAAAAACGGCACTTACTAGTTTAAATTATTTTTACATACTTGACAAAAGTTTATATCCCAACAAACAGATAATGATATATAGGGATAAGAATGAATGGGATTGTGAATAAAAGGAAGGAAATAGAAGATAAGCTAGAAGTGGTTTATGACGACGAAGAGCTAACGGTTGTAATAGCGCCAGAGGAGGACGAACTAAAGGAAGTTATACTTAATCTTCTTAAAGAAAAACCAATGGACGTAAAAGAGATACACAGTGTTCTCACTAACTTAGCAAGTGACGAGAAAATAAGGAAAGCCTTGTACGAGTTAGCCGAAGAAGGTACTGTAATAGAGGACAAAAAGAGCAAGAAGTTTATGTTGGTAGGAGTTACGAACTAAATTAAAGGCCTAACTTTTGTATCTTAATTCAATTTCTTATTAAAGGCTAAAGATTATGAAGAAAACATTTAGAGAAAATTGTTTAGAAAATGATAAAATCAAACTCTTTTAGCTTTTATCAGCTCAGTGATTTTAGTAGTGCCAATACCTTTAAGTTCAATAGGTTGGATTGCTGGGTAAAATTCTCTGTAGTTAGGTATATTCTGTTCAAGCCTTTCCTCAAAAGTCGGGATAAACTCGTTCTGGTAAAATACTCCAAGAGATATTTTTTCCCCTAGCTCCATTACTTTCATCATGGCTTTTTCAAACTTGGTCTTTGTTTCTTCCTCTCTTTTAACTACTGGATCCCATGCTGGGTCGTTATCCAACTTGTAAACTCTCTTATCATACCATTCTTTAGTGTTGACATCATTATAAGTAGGACATGGCTGAAGAACTTCTATTACCGCACTTCCCTTGTGCTTAATCCCTTTCTTTATAAGTTCTTTCAGATGTGTGATATCATATGCATATCCTCTTGCTACAAAAGTATAACCTGCAGCTAAGGCTACTGCTAAGGGATTTACAGCGTCGTTTATATTCGGTCTTGGTAAAGACTTAGTTTTCACACCTCTTCCTAATGTTGGTGATGCTTGTCCTTTAGTCAAAGCATAGACTCCATTGTTATGTATTATAACAGTAATGTCCAAATTCCTTCTACCCAAATGCACGAAGTGACCCATTCCTATTCCGACACCATCTCCGTCTCCAACATTTACCACTACTTCTAACGATGGGTTTGCTGTCTTTATCCCAGTAGCAAAAGCTATAGACCTACCGTGAAGTGTGTGAACGCCACTGATAGGTAATTCGATGAAATGTGGGATCTTACCGGAACATCCTATACCAGAAACTATCACGATTTTCTTCGAGTCAATACCTAGTTCCCTTAACGCCATCTCTTCAGCTCTCAGTATACCGAAGTTTCCGCACCCTGGACACCAATCGTTAAATACAGGTTTACGCTCCATAACTCAACACCACTTTCTTCTCTCCGTTCTTAATAATTAGCTTTACAGCGTATATAATTTCTTCTCTAGCTATTGGTCTTCCATTCCACTTAAGTATATAATTCGTAGCAAATATTCCAGTTTTCTCAGCCAGTATTTCTGCACCTTGAGCTTGATAATTATTTTCAATTGCAATAACTCTCTTCTTTCCTTCTAATAGTTTCTTCATTAAAGTCACGGGATAAGGGTTAAACATTTTTACTTGAACCATCATAACACTCAATCCTTCCTTATTCATATCATCCATGGCGTCCAAAATGGCTCCCTTAGGTGAACCCCACGTTAAGAGCACGTTTTCTCCATCACCAATAACGTTTACCCTTTGTTCCTCAGGGATTTCCTTATCTGCCGTCTCAAGCTTCTTCATTCTCTTTTCATACATCTTGAGCCTATTGTTACTCGCTTCTGTGATGTGTCCTTCTTCGTTATGTTCATCACCGGTATAGAATATACTGGAATAACCTAAGAATGCCCGCGGTGAAATTCCATCTTCAGTGATTTCGAATCTGTTAAACCTCTCTGTAGTAGGATATACTATTTTACCCCTCTCGATTTTCACTGGGGCTGAGGTAAGTAAGTCCTCATCCAGAATGGTGTATGAATTGGCTAAAGTCTTTTCAATAATGTGTATTACGGGCGTTTGGTATTTCTCAGCCAAGTTTAAAGCCCAAATCGCGTCCCAGAATATCTCTGCGTGATCTCCAGATGCAATCACTATTCTGGGAAATTCCCCATGTCCCACGTTGAGCGCAAACTTTAAGTCAGCTTGCCCAGACCTAGTCGGCAAACCTGTTGCAGGTGCACCCCTCATGTAATAAGTTATAACAACCGGTACTTCGTTCATCCCAGCCCAACTTATACCTTCTGACATTAGTGAAAAACCTGGGCCAGAAGTGGCTGTTGCAGCTCTTGCTCCCGTCAAAGCTGCACCAATAGCCATATTAATTGCTGCTAACTCGTCCTCAGCTTGAACTACTACGGCACCTCCTTTCCGGAGTTCTCCTCCCTCAACTATTACATCCAAATTCTGGTTAGCCTCTATGTAAGTGCTCTCGTCAGAGGCCGGTGTTATTGGGTAGTAGGATTGGAACCTCAAGCCCCCAGCCAACTTACCCAACGCTGAAATAGTGTTTCCATCAACTTGTATTCTATCTTTCTTAACTTCTCTCACGGTGAGATGATAGGCATTTGGGGCTAAGTTATATCCCATTTCAGCAACCATTGTATTGAACTTGAGGAATAACTCGTTCTTAAAAGTCTCCTGAATTGCGTTTTTAAGGAGCTCAAAGGGAAGACCAAGGAGACCAAATGAGGCACCTACAGCTATCATATTCTTGCTTCTTTCAACTACGGACAGAGGTAGTTTGAAAGTGTCAGCTATCTTCTTCAAATACTCTAGATAATTTACTTTTATTACCTTTACCCCTTTTGCGGTGAGGTAATTTATTACATCCTTTACCGTGAAACCGTTCTTCAACTCCTTTTTGATCTCTTCAGCTATCTCCGGTTCAATAGACTTTACCATGTCGAGTGAAGTGTTTTCGTAATCAATACCGTAAATCACGTAATCTCTTACCTCGGTAAAGTGTTGGAACAGTGTTTCAGCGTCGAAAGTCGCTAGGATATCCGTATAAGAAGATACACTGAAAATCCTTTTCTCATCAAAGACTACTTGAAAGTAGCTGTGTCTTCCCTTAATGTTAGAGTAATATTCTCTATTACCAAAGATGTAATAACCAGCTTTGGCTATCGCATTCCCGAATATAATTGCGGAAGTATCAATTCCCAAACCTTGTGCTCCACCTATCATCCATACATGTCTTGTCATAACGATTAGTTTCTATCCATAGAATAAAAGTTTTTATCTTCTCTCGTAAAGTTGGAATAAGTCAAATGATAACGATTGATAAGCTTAAAAAGAAGTACGGAAGTAAAGTAGCTTTGAACGGAGTCTCTCTGGAAGTTAAAAAGGGAGAGTTTGTTTCGGTTTTAGGTCCTAATGGGGCGGGAAAGACTACTATGATCAGGTGTACATTAGCATTAATGTTTCCAGACGGAGGTAGTGTGGAGATATTAGGGAAAAATCCCTTTAAGGACAAGTCTGTATTTCGTGAGATAGGATATGTTCAAGAGCTACCAAACCTTCCTCCTTTTTTAACCGGCAGACAAGTGTTGAAGCTTTCAGCCAAAATGAAGGGAGCGAGTAAGGATGAAGTTGATGAACTTCTAGAACTTGTGGGCATGAAGGAATTTGCGGACAGACAAATAGCTAAGTACAGTAAGGGGATGACGCAAAGGATTGCTATTGCTGAAGCCCTTTTAGGCGAACCTCAGGTTCTAATTATGGACGAGCCAAATATTGGAGTAGACCCCATCTTTTCCCTTCACATCAGGGAGACCTTTGACAAATTGAAGAAGAAAGGAACTTCAATCTTAATGACCTCTCATGAAATGGAGGATGTGAAAAAACTCTCTGATAAAGTAGTTCTAATATATCGAGGCAACAAGGTATTCGAAGGTAATGTTGAGGAACTAGTAAAGAAGTTTTTGGGCATAGTTGTCGTGATAGAGGCAGACCAGAGAGCTGAGGAAGTACTAAAAGGTTTTGACTTCGTGAAGAAGGTCGAAAGTGACGGTAGTGGTAAGTATTATGTCACATTGTCTGAAGACAAAAGAGAGGAGCTACTTAGGGAATTAGTCTTTCAGGGAGTAAAAGTTAGATCCTTCTACTTAGACGTTGACATAGAGAAGGCATATGAGAGGGCGATAAACAATGTTTAACATTCTGCTTTACGAGTGGAGGAGGGCTATAGCACGTAAGAAGGTGATAGTTCTTGTCTTAGTATCACTCTTTTTCGAGATAGCAGTGTATTTAGCACTATATCTAGTCCCGTCTAAGGCAGTTAGGGTAATCCTCATACCGCTTTACCCTTACATGTGGTCTGTGGGAGTCCTCCTCCCTCAGAGTTTACTCCTCCACTTCTTGGCAATCTCTATAGCATCCGGTTCAATGTCAGAGGAATATGAGCAGGGGACGATCGATTTCTTCTTAACAAAGCCCGTCACGAGGATTAGGTTTTACGCCGAAAAGTGGCTTGGTTCCTTTACTCTTCTCTCTATGATCTACGGGTTAATGATAGTCCTTTCTCTGGTCTTCTCTTTCTGGCTTTTCGGTGCCCAGACAGACCTAATTGACTTGCCCAAGATAACGGGCCTAGTCATTATGTCATCGTTAGTCTTCTTCTCTATAGCCTTCTCTATGGGGGAGATATTAAGAAGAAGCAGTCTCTCTTTCATAATCTCTAGCTCTCTACTGATAGGTTCTGTCCTAGTTTCTAACATACTCATATTCATAGGCAGCTTCACACATACTACCACATATATATCCGTTGCCCTAGCACTGCCGTCTTGGGGTGCTACTCAGTTACCATTTCTACCATTAGCTAACTCACAGTTTAATCTTTTCATTAAAGCTCTAGATATATTTCCATTGACCGTAGGTAATATCCAGGACGCTGTAGTGTCCGTATTCCTATATACTGTCGTACCCCTGATCATGTCCTTATATTCTTTCACCGTAAGGGACGTACCGAAAAAAGTAAGCTGAAGAAAAGAAGTTATGACTTTCAGCCGGGGATAATATGAAATCACCAAATCATCACATCGACCTTCATCACAAGTTTAACTCCTTAAGAGTGGCGTAAATAACGGAATTCTGTTCCATCTTTTCCTCAAGAGGCTTTCTGACTGTACCAACATATATTCCCCTATATTTTAACGCTACCTTTACACCCGCAGGATAATCTCCATCACTAATGGCTCTGGTAAGCATAGTTACGGCTCTCTGGGCTTCTAACGCTTCCTTACAATTACCTTCCTTTAGTAGTTTAAATAGTTTCAATACTAACTCTGGTGCGACGTTTGCAGTAGCTGATATCGCACCGTCAGCTCCTGACATCACTGCATAGTATATCAATTCGTCGTTACCTATAGTTACGTAGAATGGATTTCCTTCTTGCTTTAGCTCTACATACCGTTGTAGTAACGGAAGTTTTTCCGTAGTTAATTTAACTCCGTCTATAATTCCCTCGCTTACTAACCTCCTCACTAAATCTAACTCTATATATGCCCTTCCATCATAATTGTACAAGTAAAGAGGTATTCCAAACTTCGAGAGCGATTCAAAGTAACCTATAATCCCCTTCTCTGAGGGTTTATGATATATCGGAGGTAAAGAGGCTATCCCATCAGCTCCCACTTCAACAGCTAGTTTAGCTAACTTAAGAGCGTTTAAAGTGGAGTTTTCTGTTACATTTATTATAACCTTCAAGTTAGTGGATAGTCTCAGTGCCTTTATAAATTTCTCTTTTTCTTCCATACTTAACATGTTAAATTCCCCTGTAGTTCCTAAAGCGAACACAGTCTGTATTCCATTTCTCTTTAGGAAATCTAGGTAATTTTTCAATGAGTTCTCGTCTAGTCCTTCATCTTGTGCAAATGGTGTTATTATTGCAGGTATAATTCCTTCCACGAAGTGTTTAATCGTATAATAGTTTAAATATTTAGTTAGGAATTAATTGATTGTGAGTATCTCAAGAAGAGAGCTCTCGTACCTCCTTGTCATTAAGAAGTATAATGACCAAGGACAACTTGCTAAGTTAAGTTGGATAGCAAAACAGCTAAGCATATCTCCAGCAAGTGCTTACGAGGAGCTGGAGCATTTAGAAGGTAAGGGCTATATAAAGAAGACTAGAAGTGGGATAGAAATAACAAGTGAGGGTAGGAAAGCCATAGATAATTTAATAAAAGCACATAGGGTTATAGAGTCCTTATTGGTGGAGATAGGATTTTCTCCTGATGATGCTTGTAAGTACTCTACGCAGTTCGACTTCGCAGTCCCCGAGGAAATTATTGAAAAACTCCACAAGTACCTTGGAGAACCTAAAAAATGTCCTCATGGAGAAGTAATTCCCTTAACTAATTCTTAACCAAATATGAATTTTCCCCATTTATACCTGAATAGGGCTCCTATTATTAAGAATATTACAGCTATCGGTACTACTATGTAAGGAACGAGTTGCCAACCTGGAACTCTCTCTAGTACATTAGCTACCCATATAGTCAATACAAGAAATACTGCAAGGGGACCAAGAACTACAAACCAAGTGATTGCGCTCCACTTCTTGCTCATAAAAGTGTCATCTAACTTCACAGTATAAATTCATTCGTTTAAAATTTTTATAATTATTTCGTACATCTCTTTATCTTTTTCCTCGATCCTCTTTAGTGACCATGGGAGTAATTTCTTGGTCTTTACCCCCCGTACGACGGATTTTAACCAAGATTCATAGACTTTGCCTCCGCTCTTAGAGTAAAACTCCTCTAACTGTTTTACAGCTTCGTTCTCATCCAAACCTTTAACGTTTACCAAATACCGGCTGGCTACGTAAAGTATAAACCTCTTTCTACAGTCATGCATTCCTTTTTCCAGAACTTTTTCTATCCACTGGTAGTTCACCTTCCTCCTTCTCGGAGGAAAGAGACCCTCTACTTCAAATAGAATTTCTCCTTTCTCGTTGTACACTTTGGAGTACTTACCATCAAATACAACGTAACCCGCATAAGAACCATCTGGGTAATTCAGCGTATATCTTATGACTTTGCTCTTTTTGTCCTCACCTTGCTTCATTCAGTACCCCCATTGAAATTCTGGCAGCACAGAACGAACAGATCTCCCTTCCCTTAGAGGTTGGTCTACCGCAGATTTTACACCTTGATATATCTTCTTCTTTTACGTATTCCTTTTCAAGGGGGCCTTGGATCTTGTCCACAAAGTTTTGAACTAACATCATCATGAAACCCGGGATTTCGTCCTCTAACTCTTCTAATTTCCTCCTTATCTTGTCCTGCGTCGCTCCGCCTACCCTAAAGGTATGTGGGCACGAATCGTATAGGAACGGGATTCTGTTAATGATGGCGTAAGTCAGTATTTCCTTTTCATATATTAGAAAAAGTGGTTTGATCTTTTTCACTTTGTAACCCTTCTCAGGCTGAGATACCGGCTTTAACCTAGAAAGGTCTAGCACGTCTCCACTAAAATAACCGGTTAGTATAAACTGAGCCATGTCGTTTAAGTTGTGTCCAGTTGCAATTGCGTCTAACCCTTCCCTTTCAGCTATATCGTTTAATGTGTACCTTTTGACTAACCCACACGTACTGCACACTGGTCTCTTAATTTTTTTCTTAGCCTCGTCTATGGTGAAACCGTATTCGTCTTTTATCTTGATCACTTTGTACTTGACTCCCAACATTTCGAAGTTTTTCACTGCAAACTCACTACTTTTGGTAGAGTATGCTTTTCCCATGTCTATTCCGAGATCAATGTTTATTCCGACTAATTCAAAGCCATAAATCTTTGACAGCTTATACATTAAATGAAGTAGGGTAGTGCTATCCTTACCCCCTGATACAGCTACTCCTACTCTTTCTATCCCATCTAACATGTGATATTTTTTAATTATCCTCTCAAATCTGTGTTCGAGCCACTCTGAGAAGTGTATTTTACATAGAGCTATGTTAGCGTAAGGTATTTTTATAATAGCCTTCTCATCGCACTTAGCACATTTCATAATCCTAATTTTAGCATTAAAACATATAAACCAGACTGTAAAGCATAAACCAATGCAAATTCTAGCAGAAGTTCATCCTAAACATAAATTGGAAAAGTTGATGAAAATAATATCACAATTGGAGTCCTTTGATGGGTTTAACATTCCAGACTCACCTTTAGGGATGCCTTCACCCTTGCCCTCAGTAGTTGGGACGCTCATCAGGTATAATTTTGAGGACAAGAGGGTTATAATAAACCAAAGAACCTTAGACACTAACGAGCTTTTTCTCCACTCTCTATCTATAACGAGCAAAATGATGAACTTCGATATAACATTCACTAGAGGAGATAAGCCTAAAATAGGCAGGGAAGTTGGTTATGTTGCACCTGAAGAAGCGGTCAAGATTGCTAAGGAGTATGGAGTAAACGCAGGGTTGATGATCAGCATGAGAAAGAGCAGAGATGAAATCGAGAACAGGTTAAAGGTCACGAATGCCGATTTCTATTTGGTTTTAAGGCTAGAAGACCCTGACCAGCTCGATAGGCTTAATACATCTGTCCTAATCCCTTACGTAATAGTGAAAACCGAGAAGAATAAGGAGTTAGCTAAAGTCCTTAACCAGCCCACAGTTGATGTTGACAAGGTGCAAGACTTCATACAAGCTTTAAAGAGAAAGGGTGTTGTAGGGGTTTTATTATCAGCCTTAGGAGACTATGATGCTTTATTACAACTTCAGAAGAAGATCTAAAAAACAAAGGAAAGAGAAAGGGAGAGAAGAGGTTAAAGGGTAAAAAAGTGATTTTAAAACCTAAACCTCCTTACTCTGGAGGTATCTCCTTATATACTAGGTTTAAGTCAACTCCTTTACTCTTGTTATGCATGTAAGAAACTGCGTATACTATAGCTGATCCTATAAGAGTCCCTAGAACGAAAACTAAAGTGATGAAGTCAACTCCAGTACTTGTCATAAACCCAAAGTCAGGGTTTGTACCAGATACATAGGTTAAGTACGCGAAATAGCCTATAGAGACCACTGACGCAGGGATTAATATACTTACTTTATTTTTAATACCGTGTATTAACCCAGCTATTGAAACTACGAGGAAGTATAATGCACCTAATATAGTTGCACCATATAAAGATACAGCATTAGAAGAACCTAAGAAGAATATTACGGCTAAGAACATTGTGACTAATCCTAAATCTAGTAAGTGTGTGTAAACCGGACTTCCGTTCTTGCTCACCGAAGCAAATATCGAGGGAAGCACTCTGTCAAAAGCCATTGCGAACATATATCTAGAGAAGACTACTACACCGTAAGCTAATATGAAGAACTCCCAAGCTATTAGTCCCAGTCCTATTATCCATTCTAAAACTACGTTATTAGTAAGACCTATAGCAACGTTCCAGAAAGTATAAACGAATCCGTTCTGCATATATTCTGCAGTTGTAAATCCGTAACCACCCACATAATACATTAACCCGTAACCTGCCTGAACTAAGATGAAAGTGAGGATGAGGCTTATGAACACGTTGTATTTTAATGCATTCTTTCCTTTTATTTCAGCAGCTACAGCTGGACCTGCTTGCATCCACGGGAAGGTATAAAGTGCCAAGAAAGGTAACATGAATAAGGTCGCATTCCAGTCGAAAGAGGGTCCGTTATAAGTCACATAAGTGATATTTAATGCTTTGAGAACTGGCTGTATTTTTATGGAGAAGTCTCCTGCATTCACAGCTAAAACTCCCATAGCAAGGATCGTAGTAAAAAGAGAGAACAGACCTAGAATCGTTATTAATGAATAACCCCATTTTGCCTTAATAATATTTATAGCAACTATTACTGCCATTACAGCAAAAGCGAGTATAAAGGAAGGTATTGGCGAGGCTAAGTAATTACCTAGATTTACCAGTGATGTCTGTCCATTTAAGCTTCCTATTTCGTTAAGAACTGACTGAATTGCTGACGATGCAAAAAATGCCGTTAGAGCGAAATATGCTACGGACTCAATCATTAGAGACAACGCCATGATGACTCCTATACTTCCGTGAAGGGTTCGTGAGATCCATACGTAATCTCCACCCGTCCTTGGTACTTTCCTTATAAAGTAAGTATATATGAGAGCTTGAGGGATCGCTAAGATAAAACCGATTAGTGTAGCCACGAGCAAGTTAGAACCAGGCTGAACATAAGGTGTAATTGAACTATAAAGGGCTAGACCCGCAGACATGTTCCCGACGTTTAGCATAACGACGTCTAACATATTCACTTGTTTAATTAGACCAGAAGACTCCCTTACAAAAACGTTGCTTTTCTCCATTTAGTATCCGTTTTGAACTATTGCGCGTACTATCTAATAAAGTTTACATTATTCATGTAAAGTAACTCAGAATCATTTCCTTTTTGAATTTACTTGGTCAAGTAAAAACCCAAAACTTAAATAAAATTTTTGTCTAAGTAAGCATGTGTACGTTGGACAAAGAGTAAAAAGGAAAGAAGACTTGAAGTTAATAACTGGGACCGGAAGATACGTTGACGACATACAATTAAACGGCATGCTCTACGTAGCTGTTTTAAGGAGCACAGTACCTCACGCAAAACTGAAGAATGTAGATTGTCAAGAGGCATTAAAGCTACCTGGAGTAGTGAACGTTATTACCGGGCTGAATCTACAAGTAGATAACAGGCCCAGAAATTTCCCTATGGCTAAGGACGAAATTCTCTTCGTGGGGCAGCCAATAGCTGCCGTTATTGCAACAGACAGATATGCGGCGTATGACGCTCTTGAAGCAATTACTTACGATTATGAGGAATTACCTGCTGTCGTAGACCCTGAAGAAGCAATGAAAAATGAAGTGAAAGCCGTTGAAGGTAGGGATAACATTGCTTATAAGAAGACATACAAAGGAGGAGACCCAGAAAAGGCTTACGAGCAAAGCCAAGTTAAGATCGAGGAAAAAATTTACATTTCCAGAGTTTATCCCGCAGCAATGGAGCCCAGAGGATTAGTAGTTGATTATCAGCAGGATAGACTAACTGTCTATGCCTCAACACAATCACCCCACTTCATGAGGTCGTACTTACTAGCCTCTTTTTCAAGTATGATAAAGGACATTAGAGTAATTCAGGCTGATGTAGGAGGAGCTTTCGGATCGAAGTTATTCCCGTATCCAGAAGATTACATCGCTGTCTATGCCTCACTAATTACGAGAAAGCCCGTAAAGCTAGTCCTCACCAGAAGCGAGGACGTTTTGTCAACTTATCACGCGAGAGGGCAGATACATATAGTTAAGGTAGGGGCAAACAAAGACGGTAGAGTTAACACGGTTATTGATGATGTAATAATTGATTTAGGTGCCGCATGGCACGGTACTTATTTGGCAGATATTGCTGCGACGTTAGTAACCGGTCCTTATGACATTAAAAACGCTTTAGCCAACGTAAATGGAGTACTGACGAATAAAGTACCTCTAGACCAGTATAGAGGCGCTGGTAGACCTGAGGCAGCCTTTGTATACGAGAGAATAATGGATATATTATCTGATGAGCTCGGATTAGACCCTATAGAGGTCAGGAAGAAAAACGTTATCCAGTCAACCCCTTATACTAACCCCTTCGGACTGAAATACGACAACGGTAACTATATGAACTTGATATTAAAGGCGGAGAGGTTCTACAGAGAGATGGAACAAGAGGCGGAAAAATTACGAAAAGAAGGTAAAAGAGTAGGGGTAGGTCTGTCTTTCTACGTCGAGCAGAATAATTTTGGTCCTTGGGAAAGTGCGTCCGTTAGACTATTAGCTGACGGTAAAGTGGAGGTAATAATTGGGGCCGCTCCCCATGGACAAGGAACCGCTACTGGTATAGCTCAGATAGTAGCCGATGAACTTCAAATAAGTATAGATGACGTGGAAGTTGTTTGGGGTGATACTGACAAGATCTCCAACGCTTTCGGAACTTACGGTAGCAGGAGTTTAACTCTGGCAGGTAATGCTGCATTGCTAGCAGCTAGGAGGCTGAAAGATAACATAATGAAGTTAGCTGCGTCTTTTCTTAAGAGTGATATCGAGGAATTACAATACAAAGACGGCAAGGTATATAATCCTAAGTCCGGCAAGGAAATGACCCTGAAAGAAATAGCCAGAAAAGCAACGGCAAACTTAGGCGGAGTCTGGAGGTATAAGGCGGAGCCAACGCTGGAAGTTACTGCTTCTTTCGGTTTAGACAATTATACTTTCCCATACGGTAGTCATATTGGAATGGTTGAGGTAGATGAAACCGGTAAGGTTAAAGTATTAAATTACGTTGCCCTCGACGATATAGGTTTAGTAGTAAATCCGATGTTAGCTGAGGGACAAGTACACGGGGGAGTTATTCAGGGATTCGGGGAGGCTCTCTTGGAGGAAATAGTATATAATAAGGACGGTAATCCGTTGACTACTAACTTTTCAGAATATGCTATACCAAGTGCAGTTGAGTCCTTTAATATGAAGTGGATATACTCAGAGGAAGGTAAGTCTAATGCTCCGCTCCCCGCAAAGGGAATAGGTGAAGGCGCTACTATAGGTGCACCCCCAGCAATAATTAGAGCGTTAGAAAAAGCTGCCGGTAAGAAGTTTACAAAAATTCCAGTCAGAATGGAAGAATTAATTTAGTTTTTAAGGTTTTTATTAAAAAAACTTTCTTACAAAAGTATTTAACCTACGGTTTCACTTGGTTAATTATGCCAAAAGTACTTGTGTTAGGAGCTAGATTTGGTGGATTAACAGCTGCATACACGTTAAAGAGATTAGTAGGTAAAGCGGCTGATATAAAAGTGATTAATAAAAGCAGGTTTAGCTACTTTAGACCTGCGTTGCCTCACGTATCAGTAAATTATATGGATGTCGAACAATTAAAGATTGACCTAGCTCAAGCACTACCTGAGAAAGGTATTCAGTTCCAAGAGGGAACAGTAACTAAGATAGATGCAAAGAGTAACAAAGTTATTTATAAAACTCCATCTGGAGCTGAAACGGAAGAGGAATATGACTACGTTATAGTTGCATTAGGTGCTCACTTAGCTACAGACTTGGTTAAGGGTTGGGACAAATATGGATACAGTGTTTGTGAACCGGAATATGCTGTAAAGCTTAGAGATAAATTACTAACCTTTGAAGGAGGAAATATTGCAATTGGTTCCGGTTTCTTCTATCAGGGCCACAACCCAGCTCCTAACGTTCCTAAGAATTACGTGCCTAATGCAGATGCAGCATGTGAAGGGCCAGTTTTCGAAATGTCATTAATGCTATCGGGATATCTAAAGAAAAGAGGAGTATGGAACAAGACAAAGATCACAGTTTTCTCACCGGGTGAGTACTTATCAGACCTATCACCAAATTCAAGAAAAGCTGTAGCTGAGATCTACAAATCTATGGGAATCGAGCTAGTTCATAACTTTAAGATAAAGGAGATAAAAGAGCATGAAATAGTAAGCGAGGATGGTAAGACCATACCCTCTGACTTAACCATATTAATTCCACCATACGTCGGAAATCCTGCGTTGAAGAACTCCACACCCGATCTGATTGACGATGGAGGATTTATCCCAACCGATTTAAATATGGTATCCATAAAGTATGATAATGTATATGCAGTAGGTGATGCAAATTCTCTAACAGTTCCTAAACTGGGCTATTTAGCTGTACAGACAGGGAGAATTGCTGCACAGCATCTGGCTAATAGATTAGGAGTTAGCGTAAAAGTAGACAAATACTATCCTACTATAGTTTGTGTAGCTGATAATCCATATGAGAACTTTGCTATAGCTGTAAAAGATGATACTTGGTATGGCGGCCAAGTCTCAGAAGCAATACCTTCACCTGCAAACCATTTAAAGAAGGAGTTATTCACGAAGTACTTCATGTGGACTAAAGGAGATATGGCTCTAGAGAAGTTCTTAGCGAGCTGGTGATGATGTCCGCGGATCTCCAACTGGAATCTCTTCTTTCCGATGAGAAACTTTCATCAATTACAAAATTAGTAGATATTTTATCTACAGCCGAAAATAAGTACGGTCTTCTTTCAGCGATTCAAGGATTTTTATCAGACGAAGAGATGTTAGGAAAGGTACTATCTTCTATCATCAACGATCAGACCCTGGACTTGATGACTAAGTGGAACAATTTAATGAAGTTGGCTGATATGTTTGCTGATGAATCAACAATCGAGAATTTAAATGCTGTACTCGATTTGGTAGGAATTCTCAACAAGACCGGTATATTAGACCCGATAAAGGGACTATTACAAGACGAAGAAACACTCGGTAAAATACTTTCAGCTATAGTTAACGACAGCACTCTTAACGTCATAAGTAATTGGGGTAATATAGTAAAGTTAATGGAGTTCGCCACTAAGGAAGACACACTTACCACCCTCAACGACGTAATAGAGTTGTATAGTAAGATCAAGAAATTAGGGTTGATAGACGTGATTAAAGGAATGCTTGACGATGAGGAGACTATAGGAAAGGTTATGTCAGGGATAGTGAATGACTTTACTTTTAACTTGATGTCTAATTGGAGCGCGATAGTGAAAGACCTATCGAAAATAGACTTAACGAACTTCAAGTATTACACGTTACTAGTTAACGAGACTGGAGAAGCATTAAAGGAGCAGAAGATAATGAAGATAGATCATTGGTGGGACTTACTAAATATGTTTAAAGATCCAGAGGTTAGAGTGGGACTTGGAGTAGTAATAGCGATCTTAAAGCATATAGGAAGATATCACATGCAATACGTAGTAAATGGTAATCATAAACAATAAAAAAGAAAGAATTTTTTATACCTTCTTTTTAAGTTATACCTTTGTGAAACTCCAGACACATTACGTTTTCTCTACGGGTTTACTTACTTTTTTTGGCACTCTCTTGACTCATCACTTTTATACTTCACTCTTTTTTTCAGGAGTAGTCGCTATATTAGGTAATACGTTAATAGATAGGTTTGGTCATGAAATAAGGAGTGTTTACGGGAGGGAAATAGTCAGGAGGACTCCCCTCACTCACACTCTGCCGAGGAGTGCGGTTTGGGGTTTTATTCCAGCACTAGTACTAACACTACTTTACTATTACGTGTATAACTATCTAAGCAAAGAACTAGTGTTTTTAACTCTAGTTAGTTTGTTGAACGGCCCATCACACATGTTATTGGACGTGTTTACTGAAAGAGGGATATACGTAAAGAGGAACGGGAAGTGGAAAAGATTTGCACTAGCCCACTTCTCTTACGACAACCCTGCAGTAAACTGGATTGCAATTCTGTTTGGAATACTGATGTTATTTACTTCCTACTACATAGGAGGTTATAATCACTACTACTATTATCATTATTAGTAGAGAACTCAGCTTAAAGGAATTACTTCATCGTTCCGCTACGGTCGCTCTCATCATTCTCTCTTCATTTTGTGATCAAGTATTTAAGGTCTTACACCTAAATACATATTTTAGTCTTTCTCGATAAGGTGATAGAATTGTCACTTTGGTATAACATTAAGGACTCTGATGTTTATCTTCATAAGGGAATTACATACTATAGTCAAGGGTTGTACGACGATGCCCTTGGAATGTTCGAGATGGCGTTGAAAGTAGATCCAGTAAACGTGGAAGCCCTTAACTACAAAGGTCTATCTTTGATAGGTCTCAGCAGATACGACGAGGCTCAGAAAGTGTTCGAGGACGCGATTAAGCTCGACCCCCACAACTTGGTTGCCCATCTAGGTTTAGGAGTGGTTTACCTAAATAAGGGTAAGTACGACGAGGCTCTCAAGGAGCTGAATAAGGTCTCTAGGAAGAACCCTAACTCCATTGAGGTACATAACCTCAAAGGGCAAGTATACTACAAGATGGGAAAGTATGAGGCAGCAATAAGGCAATATAATGAAGCTTTAAAGCTCGACCCTAAGAACGCCGCTATTCATTACAATAAGGGCTTAGTGTACTTCGCAATGGGTAATTATAAAAAAGCTATAGAGGAGTTCGATATAGCTGTTACCTTAGAGCCGACTCTCTTCGAAGCGATCAGGAAGCTCGAAGAGGCTAAACAGAAATTATTGCAACAACCTACAAGACCGAGGCAACAGAAGGCTAAGAGGCAGGCTAACGACATTGATTACAGTAAGTGGGTAGGTAGGAAAATTTACGGTTATAAGGTAGAGGGTATTCTGGGGGAGGGAGGGTTCGGCGTAGTTTTTCTTGTCAGTTATGGTGGGAAGTACTATGCAATGAAAATAAGGAAAATCTCGTATTCCCAAACTACACCAAACGACTTAACACAAATAGCCTTAGACGTATTCCAAGATCTTCAGACGGAGTCCGCTAATCTAATTAACTTATCAAAGAAGTCACCACACCTCGTAGAGATATTTGCTATCTACATAGACTCCAATAAGTTAAGGAACGTTGTTCAAGGCAATTTGAGGGAGTATACTCAGAGCCCCCCAGCAATAGTGATGGAATACATGGAAGGAGGTGACATTAGGGCGGTTGTAAATGACCGTACGGTATATTCTTCCTTGTGGTATAAAGTAGTCGCGTTAATAGGCTATCAGATAGCAAGTGCCTTAGAAGTCGTCCACAAGGAAGGTTATGTACACCTAGACGTTAAACCGGAGAACTTCTTCTTGAGCAAGAAGATAAACTTTGCGACCACTCAAGATATCCTTAACCAGTTTATAAACGGTAGTGTAATCGTAAAGTTAGGTGATTTAGGGGCGGCTAAAAAGATAGGGCAGAGGGTGACGGAGATTTCCCCCTTATACGCTCCTCCAGAACAATTCAACGTTAATTCGCTTGCAGACCCTAAGATGGACGTATTCTCCTTAGGAGCATCCTTATACTCTCTATACAAAGGAGTTCACGGTTTTAACCCTCCAGAGATAGCCAACTCAAGCTATCCCGATGTGGTAAGCAAATACTACAATTACTTCAATGGGTTAGTGAACGATTGCAATATGAGGGGTCAAAACTGTAATGCTTTAGAGAGGGTCTTATTATGGTTGGTTCATCCAGACCCGAGGCAAAGACCGAACATGACTACCGTGAAGGAATGGTTAAGCAGAGTTTAACGGTAATTTTTTAAACTTACTCCCACAGTTGTCCTCATGGTAATAGCGTGTACTAGAGACTGTTATGACACTTGTGTTTTCTCTGGTGAAAATTATAAACCCCTTAACATTTTTCCCGTAAACGGTTTTACATGTTCAAGGGGTAGGACAGACCTAAAGAGAAACGAAATCAATAGGGTCTTACATCCTCTAATTGAAGGTAGGGAGGTGGAGTTGAAAGAGGCAGTGAGGAAAGTTGCGGAGATTGTAAAGAACACTCCGAAAGATAAAATACTCCACGTAGACTACGACGGAAATCAGGGTTTGTTGACTTGGTATTTCCCGGCTAGGCTGTGGAATGCTTTAGGTACACTATCAACCGATTACTCAATATGCTCTAGAGAAGGTCATGAAGCGATAAAGCTTCATTATGGTTCTTCACTAGGTGCACTACCTGAGGACTTCGAAAAGTTCGACTCTGTCGTGTTCTGGGGAAGTGAAGCGGTTTTCTCATTTATTCATGGATGGGCTTTGGTGAGGAATAAGTTTAAGGTTGCTATAGACGTTAGATTAAGTGAAACAGCGAAAAGAAGTGACAAGAGATATGTGATAAAGCCCTCTAGCGATTCTTTCTTAGCGGTAGGTATACTGAAACATCTCATGAACTATTTGAATTCACTAAACCCTCTGTTATACGATCCTGAAAAGTTAAGATGGTATGTTGACAACTATACGTGGGCTGAAATCGAAGAAACAACTGGATTGAGCAGAGTTGAAATCGAGGAAATAGCTGAGATTTATATAGAAAAAAGACCGCTTACCATAATCGGTTTTGCCCTCGGAAGGGCATATCATGGTGGTTACGCTATAGCTCTCATTTCGTTAATCCCAGCACTTCTCGGAATACCTTACGGTTTTTACTATTCAAACAGTCAAGGCTTGGGAATCGACTTTGAGTATTTGAGGGGTCTGCACTATTCTAGACCGGGGAATATAGTGCCAATGGCTAAGGTAGGAGATTATGTAGAGGAGGGAAAGATAGAGGTTTTGTATGTTTGGAACTCCAATCCGTTACACTCACTGCCTAAGAGTCATAAGATTCTTAAAGCCGTAAAGGAAGGGAGGGTTAAGCTTATCGTACACGATCCCTTTTTGAGCGATACGGCAAAAGTAGCCGATATAGTTATCCCAGCGCCCACGTTCCTGGAAAAGCATGATGTAGTATATAGTTATTGGCATAACTTGCTGGTTTATAACGAACCGATAAGACCCGCGAAAGGTATCGACGAAATTAGGTTAATGAGGATGATAGCAAAAGAACTCAGTATTTCTCATCCCCTCATAGAGGAGGACGAGTGGAGTGCTTTGAACTACGCGCTCAGGAATACTGGTGTAACAGTGGATAGGTTGAAGAGGGAAAAGATGGTGAAAGTCGAGGTCAAAAGGGAGGTAAAGAAAGTCAAGGTCGAACCATTACCGGAGCTTGTTAGACCACCTGAAGGTTATTATTTAGTCTTCTCCTCCCACCCTAACTACACAAACAGTCAATTTAAAGAGGTTTATGGGGGTAGAGAACTTGAAGTCTATAACTGCTGTTATGAAGGTTACGGAATACTTGAGGGAGACGACACGAAGGTCGAGGTTAAAATGTTGAAAGACGAGAGTTTACCCAAAGGTATTCTATTTACCTACAAGTCCTTTTTAGTCTCCGACAAGGCGTTGTTAAACGCTGTAGTCCCCGCTGATATGAACGATTATGGAGGAACGCCGGTATTAAATGGAAAAGTGAGGCTAACAATGAAATAAATTGTAATGTGTTACTAATGCTATTTGGATTAAATGTAATACCTCATATGTAACGAAAATATTAATAAAAGACAATCTACATAGAGAGGATCGAGAAAAAATGGCAAAGGTAAAGTTCAAGTATAAGGGAGAAGAGAAAGAAGTAGATACTTCAAAGATAAAGAAGGTTTGGAGAGTAGGAAAAATGGTATCCTTCACTTATGACGACAACGGAAAGACTGGTAGGGGGGCTGTAAGCGAGAAAGACGCTCCCAAAGAGCTATTAGACATGTTGGCAAAAGCCGAGAAAGGAAAGTAAAAGATTTTAAGATAAACCAAGTAATTTTACATGGCATCTTTTTGTTTTTCTTCTACTACTTTTTAGACTCTAAAAATTTCTTAAATATTCAAAATTATTAACTTATTAACATTAGTCAAACGTATAAGTATTAAAACTAATTTGTAATTATGAGTACAGTAGTTGCTCTCTTCAAAATTGTGCCAGACGACACCCTGATAAGGATAACGCCTAACGGTATCGACTTAAACGTACCCCTTAAGATCAGTACGTATGATAAAAACGCAATCGAAGAAGCTGTAAGGATAAAAGAAAAGTACGGATTTAAGGCTATAGGCATTACTGCAGGGATCACTGATAGAAAGAGCATAAGGGAAGCCCTAGCTATGGGACTAGACGAAGTGATCTCACTGGAAATGAGGGAAATGGACGTACAGTCCGTTGCTGAAAATGTAGCTGAGCAGATAAAAGGCGTTAACTTCAAGTTAGTAATCGGAGGAGAAACCACGACCGATAGTAGTGGAGGTGTATTTATACCTTACTTAGCTTCACTTTTGGGATACCCTGCGATTACTTACGTGAGATCTCTTACGCTTATCGAAAATAAGGTAAGGGCTGAGAGAAACTTGACATCTTTTTCTCAAATCGTCGAAAGCGACTTACCTGCCATAATCTCGGTGGTAGGAGAGATCAATACACCCAGGATCCCTAGCGTTAAGCAAATTCTCGAATCTCAGAAAAAACCGGTAAGGACAGTCCAATGTAACTCGTCTTCTAAGATCAAAATAGTCTCCCTGACCCCTTACGTGATTCAGAGGAAGAAGGTAATCATAGAGGGAAAGATGGAAGAAGCCGTGGAGAAACTCATACAATACTTAAAGGAGGAAAACGCGTTATGACCACAGTAGTCTATTCGGAGGACTTAGACTTTATAAAGACAGCATTAAGTATGGTAGGAGAAAAAGTAATAGTCGTCTCTAAGAGCGAGGTAAAACTCGGTGAGGAGAACCACGTTATCGGACAAGAAGCTAAGGAGGAGAAGATCGCGGAGTACATAGTAGGTTTAAGACCGGAATTGACAATAACGGGGAGCACTAAAAGAGATAAGACTGTTGCCGGACTTGTTGCTGGTGCTCTAAGAGTACCCATAATTCCCGAGGTGGTCGAGCTTTTTGATAATAAGGCTAAGAGGATAGTTTATAGCGGTATGGGTATTGCAGAACTCGAGTTCACCTTACCCATCGTGATAACGGTCATTAAGAAAAACGTAGAAGTGAAAGTAAACCAAAATTGTAAAGTCTTTAAGGCCGACCTATCAGGCACCGAAAAGGTCAGAATTTTGGAGGAAAAACGTAAGGAGAGTGGTAATGTTGATTTGTCAAGTGCTCAGATCATTGTAAGCGTGGGAAGAGGTATAGGCTCTAAGGAAAACATTAAATATGCTGAGGAGTTAGCGAATGCATTAGGAGGGACGTTAGGCGGAAGTAGACCTGTTACAGCTGAGTTAGGGTGGCTCTCCGAAGACAGACAAATAGGCTTGTCTGGACAGAAAGTAAAGCCTAAACTTTACATCGCCTTAGGAATCTCGGGACAGCCTCAACACTTAGCTGGTATAAAGGACGCAAAGGTTATTGTTGCTGTAAATAAAGATAAAAACGCTCCGATCGTAAATAATGCGGACTACATAATCGTCGGTGACGCGGTAGAATTTTGTAAGATACTCACTGAAAAGGTGAGGAACAAATGAGCTTTGACGCCGACTTGATAATTGTGGGCGGAGGGCTCTCGGGTTTATCTGCCGGTATAACTGCTGTAAGGGAGGGACTCAACGTAATCCTTCTTGAGAGAGGGGAATACAGCGGGGCTAAGAACGTGTCTGGAGGAAGAATGTATATCCACTCATTACTTAAGCTTATACCGGACGCTTTGGAGAGGGCTCCCCTAGAAAGACCAATAACTAAGGAAACTTACTACATATTCTGCGAGAATAACCGAAAGATAACGTTTAGTTTTGAGGAAAGAGGTAAAAGGAATAGTTACAGCGTTCTTAGGGCTAAGTTCGATAGATGGTTGGCGAGTGAGGCTGAAAATCTAGGTTTGTTAATTTCCTACTCTACCAACGTTTACAATGCCTATAGGGAAGGGGGAGGAATCACATTGGAGACTGACAAAGGTTCATTAAGAGCACCTCTAGTGATTGACGCATCCGGAGTTACGTCAGTAGTGTTCAGGAGCTTGGGTTTAAGGAGGTTTACAGCAGACAAGTGGATGCTAGGAGTTAAGGAGATCGTAAAAGCTGATTTGGAGGAAGGACAAGAGGGAGAGGCAATAACTGTCGTCAATGCAATAAAAGGAGTTAAAGGAGGAGGATTCGTATACACCAATAAGGACACATTATCAATAGGATTCACAGCGACTTTCGATTCGCTACCGAAAGGCGAGGTTCAGGCTAAAGACCTAATAGAGGCTTTTAGAGAAAGAATGGGAATTAAGGGAGAAGTATTAGAGTATTCAGCTCATGCGATCCCTTATTACGGCTATAATAATCTCCCTCCTTTATATACAAAGAATGTAATCGCTGTAGGTGATGCTGGAGGTTTCCTAATCAATGACGGCTTTACCATTAGGGGTATGGATCTAGCTATAGGCTCTGGTATTATTGCAGGTATTGCCTCTAAGAAGATAGTCGAGAGTAAGACCTATGAGGACACAGAGATTTACTACAAAATGTTAGAGGAGAGTTTCATCTTAAAGCATCTGAGATTAGCTTATAATAGGTTTAGCGTAATAAACTCGTCGTTGTCTATCTATCCTGAAATACTATGTAATGTTCTATCTGACATGTTTACTGTCAGTGAGGAGAGAAGGACGTTGATCACAGACGCTCTAATTAGGCTGAGAGAGAAGGGTGTTTCTCTAGGTAAAGTTGTAGACGACTTGAGGAAGGTGATGTTATGATTCCTTTATTGAAGCGTTTAGGGCTTAACACTTATGATGTAGACAAAACCCCGCATATAGAGGTCGACCAAGAGAAATGTCTCCATTGTAAAGATAAACCTTGTACCATATCTTGTCCAGCTGGTACATATGAACCGTCACCAGAAGGTGGAATCATAGTACATTACGAGAGATGTTTAGAGTGTGGTGGCGCGTTAGTTATCTGTCCTTATGGTGCTATTAAGTTCAGGTTTCCAAATGGTGGTATAAAGTATAAGTACGGCTGATTTCTAATTAATTGGCTAAACTTTTATCACTTACTTCTAAATTTGATTATACTACATCCATTCAATATGAATAACTGAATTTATCAAAATAACTATATATTAAGCTGTGAAAATGCTTAATATAAATCTTGATAATACACGGGAAAAAATGGTAGAAGGTATGGAAATAATATTCATTAAAAATACATTCTTAAAATTCAAGAGTTTGTAAGTTCCTCTAGCCATTTCTGCCATTTGACTCCATTTTCATCAATTCCGCTTTCAACCTCGTACCCCATTCCCATCCATCCTGCCATTCCACCTATGACGTAGTATACCTTTCTACCTTTCCATAAGTCTGGCATTCCGTACGTGGCATATCTCGCTCTGTTACCGTGTTCACAAAATACCGCAATCTCTTTGTGGGGGATCTTATGTAACAAGACATCAAGGTAATCCATTGGGACGAGCAAAGCACCAGGGATGTGATGGTCTTCATACTCCATAGGAGTCCTTATATCGAGAATTAGCACTTTGTTTTTCTTCCACATTTTTCTCGCTACGGAAGGGAATACATCAACAATGTGTGGATAATACGGTGATGAATACTCCTCATTGACTCTCATCTTAACTCCACTTTAACTATGTTAAAGTAGCTTAAATTTTTTTATTCTAAATGAATTTTACACAAATTTTCCGTTTTTAATCATTCTTTTTGTTAATTCAAGTATTAGTTTCTTTTTAAATTACTAAAAATAAGGGGAATTTTAATAAAAAAATATATATCCGAAAAATATTTAATAATATAGTGAGGGATATGTCCTCCTACAAAATCCAAAAAAGTCTTGACTTAACTGGAACTTCATGTGCCGGTCCAATAGGGGAACTTTCTGGAGTTATGGATGAAATCGGAGTGGGAGAGGCAGTAGAAGTCATTCTGGGAGATGAAGCAACAAAGAAAGATGTAGTTGCATGGGTAACTAAGAAGGGATACAAGGTAGTAAGTGAAACGAAAGAGGGAAACAAGTTCAAATTAGTTATTCAGAAGTGAGGGTCATGAAGAGGATAATTATAGCCGGTGGAGGAATAGCTGGGACAATAGTAGCCAATAGACTGGTTAAAGCATTATCACCGGAAATAGGCAAAGGAGAGGTAGAATTAGTAGTCATAGATAAATCCGATAGGCATGTGTATCAGCCTGGCCAAGTCTTCGTAGGTATGGGTCTGGTAGAACCTACAGAGATAATAAAGAACGAAAGGGATTTACTTGATGATAGGGTTAAGTTCCTTCACGGCGAGAAGGGGGAAATAACCAAGATAGACCCTGCTAATAACACGGTAGTGACAGCTGACGGAGTGAAACACACTTATGACTACTTAGTTATAGCGACTGGCTCTCATTTAAATTGGGACGAAATACCGGGCTTAAGAGAGGCTGAATATACTCCGTGGAGTTATGATGACGCTTTGAAAATGAGGGAAGCCGTCCAGCAATTCCAAGGTGGTACAGTGGTCATTAATGTGGCTAGACTACCACACAAATGTCCCGTAGGACCTCTGGAAATGACTTTAATGTTTGAGGACTGGACGAGGCGGATAGGAATAAGGGACAAGACTAGAATAATCTATACTTACCCAATCCAAGGAGTCTTCGGCATAAAGTCCACAAACGACCTAATGATAAAGATATTCAAAGAGAGAGGAATTGAAATAATATCTCCATTCACGGTAACCAGAGTCGATCCTAAGGAGAAGATAATAGAGTCACAAGAGGGAGAGAAACTTAAGTTCGACTTACTGTTAGGAGTACCACCACATGTAGGTGCTAAAGTAATAGGCGACTCCGGTATCGGTGACAAGAGGAATTGGGTGCCGACCGACAAGTTCACTCTGCAAATGAAGGGGTATTCAAATGTCTACGTGATCGGTGATACTACAGATATTCCCATATCAAAGGCTGGTTCTACTGCGGACTTCGAATCCTATGTGGTAACAGCAAACATTGTAAATGACATAAGAGGAATTAAACCGAAGAAGATGTATGACGGTTCAGTATTCTGTTACATTGCCACCGGACTAGACCAAGCGACATACATAAGGTTTAACTATAATAACCCACCGATTCCACCGCCACCTTCATATGTCCACTGGTGGGGTAAGATATTATACAATAAGCTATACTGGACAGTAACAGCGAAGGCAATAGTGTGAGCATAATGGCAAAGGTGGGAATAGTTCTTGGAAGTAATGAACTTTCTAAAGTACTTTTTGCCGGGATGTGGAGTGTCATATCAACTAGTATGGGAGATGAAGTAGTGATATTTGCAACAATGGATGCCGTAAAAGCGTTTGTAAAGGAAAACCCAGAAATAAAAATTAGCGATGAAACGTCAAAGAAAGCATCAAATGAAGATTTAATGGGGTTTTACAGAAAGGCTAAGAAGAGCGGTAGATTGAAAGTTTACGCGTGCTCTTACGCCAGTAAATTGTTCGGGTTAGAGAAAGAGCAGTATAACGACGTCGTTGATGACATTGTAGGGATTACGAGCTTTCAAATGGAAGTTGAAGGTGGCCAGATAATATCTGTATGGTGAGGAGAGGGAACTATGCAGGACATTAACTTAGAAAAAGTAATGAGTAAGATAGATGAGAAGAAAGTGGACGAGATTGCAGAACTAATAGACCACCTACCAGCTCTTAATGAGACTCTAAAGGTAGTGACTCAGCTTAAGGAGAGCGGTGCACTGGACACTCTTGTTAACTTATCTTACTCAGCTAAGATGTTAAGGGATATGCTTAATGATGATGCCTTATCTAACGTAGGTACTATGCTGTCTGGAATTCTCGAACTATCGGAGAGTGTCGCCGATAACTACAATAAGTTTAAAGAACTTATGGAAAACTTAGACTCTCTAGCGTATGTTTCTAAGAAACTCCGTGAGCTGAAGGAGAGTGGTACTTTAGATGTAGCACTTAACGGTCTTTACTCGTTGAAGACATTTAAAGACATGGTAAACGACGACGCGTTGGTGAATTTAGGAAACACACTCTCAGCGTTACTTGAGTTCTCAAATGTATTTGCGGAGAATTATAAGGGGATTGCAAATACCCTGAAAAACTGGGATGTTGTAGATAAACTGATGGTTAAATTAAAGGAGTTAGATCAATCTGGAGCTCTTGACGTCGGGCTAAACAGCTTATATGCACTGAAAACGTTAAAGGATATGTTGAACGACGAGGCTTTAGGTAATATAGCATCAACATTATCCTTGACACTAGATTTCTTACCAAAAGGTTTAGAGTTCTTAGAGCACGCTATGGATCCAGTGTTTTATAACATGGTCTCTTCCTTAACTTCAGACGAGGCTAAAAAGATGCTCTCTAATCCACCAAAGATAACACTAGGTGGGTTAATTGCTGCGATGAGGGACGAAGACGTTCAGAGAGGATTAGGTATATTTATTACCATGCTAAAGATATTTGGACGGAATTATAGAGTGTGAGAATTATCTTAAAAACATTATATTATTTTAGTAGGATTATTTCTTTTTCTTAGAAGAATTTAAAAGACACGAAAATAATCTTTTTTTCAGTGGTTAGTAAAATGGACATTTTTGTTAAGTTTAGAGAGAATTTAGAGATTTATAAAAGCATGGGTTTAAATCCCTTATCACTGGCGACTGGTTGTGCTGTTAAAGTAGACCTTATAGAGACAGTTTATCCCGCACTTGAAAAACTCAGGAAGGATCTGGAAAAGAGAAACATTTACATACTACCTAGAGAGGACGCAGACATCTTCATTTCGACTGAAAAGATCATACATAGGAGGCTGATAAACGGAGGGGAATTTGATGCAGATAGGGCTATTAGCTTAATTCAAGTTAACCAAGAGACTGCTGGAGACCCAAAAGCTTTTGCTAATTTCCTCTATAACGCATATACCTCGATTAAGACGAACCGAAAATTAACAATCGGTAAAGGGCACTCAATAGTAACTACAAAGAAGGACGGTGAGGTAGCGGTATTAGACTTGTTTAGACTCGAGGGCAAGTTAGAAAAATCCTATACGGTAGCTAATAATGATACGATACAGATAGTGGACCCTTTAGATAATCCTGGCTCTCAGACTCAAGTAGACGTAGCGATATCAAACTCGTTGAATGATCTCTTCGCTAAAGGTGTCTTCCAAGACCTCACGGTCATACCGGTTGCAGACGCACCTAATGAAGAACTTAAAGATAAACTGTTAAAGAACTATGAGAACTTCACGCGGAAGTACAACATGGAACTTAAGAACGATGTACAACCCTCCACCAAAACTCTAATGATGGGTGCTACGGTAATAGGAAAAAGTGATCATGAGTTACCTACTTTCTACGACCAAGTAGACGAAAATATGGTCATCGTGACTACTCGGTATTTTGGTGAGCTAACCCCGATAAACGTACACTTGTGGGTTCTGGCAGTCCCTGAACTAGTGGAACTCATGGAAAGCAGGGGGATATCATTCTCGAAACTTGAGGAGGTGAAGATTCAAGCTTTACGAGTAATGTCAAGACCTAATGTCCACGTGGCGAAAATAATTTATAACCACCTACCGGAGTTCGGAAAAGCCTTTTATAAGGAAGATCACATTGCGATGACTACGGACGTTACCGGTCCCGGTATATTTGTTATAAAGGAGTTTGCGGAAAAGGCAAAGGTTAACGTTGAATTGGACTCGATCCCCGTAATAAACCGTGACATATGTGAGTTTGCTACAGAGAACTTCATTATACCCAATTCAACTATAGGGACTAATGGAGCGACAGTAATGTTTGTAAATAAGAAGGTAGCTGATCAACTACTAGACGAATTAGAAAAGGTAGGCGAAAGTCCTCAGGTAATAGGTAGGGTCGTAGGTAAAGGAAATGGTACTGTGACTGTTCCACCGTACATTACAAAGCTAATCAGGAGAGACAGTGTGTTAAAGCAATTTAAGATAAGGGAATGACCCTTTTAAACTTTTTACGTAAACCTCTAATTCATGGCCAAGAGGACTTGCCCTAATTGTGGTAACGTAGTGGAAATAAAAGTAGTGAGAGACGGAAACGTGATAACTAAAGTTTGTCCTAATTGTGGTTACGTTTTTATTAAATACCAAGTGAAAACAACTAGCACGGGTTAAAAATGAAGGTCAAAATACCTCAGGAATGGTACGAAATACTGCTCAAGGCCTCGGAACAAAAAAGGATGAAGTTTTCTCAGTTTGTGGATTACATGCTCAGGACTGAAGAATGTCTTAACTTACCTGAAGTCCCTACTTCTGGTAGGATAAGATCTCTGACGTTGTCTGTTAATATAGACGAGAAAGAATTAGTAAGAAAAATTCATAAGTTCTTATTCTGTAGTTAGTTCCGACTGTCTTAACGTTTCCGGGCCCATCAGGAGACCTATTATCGAAATTACGCTTCCTATACCGAACACTATAAGTGCAGATATATATGGTGATAAAGTTCTACTCAAAAGAGATATGTAAATTGAGGAGAACCCAGCTACGAGGAACGCACCGTTATAGGAGAATCCGACCCCGGTAGCTCTACTTATAGTTCTGAACCTCTCTGAGAGATACGCTGGAGTAATAGCCGAGGGAAGGTTGACTCCGAACCCGAAGAGCAATATCGCATATAGTAGCGGAAAACCATGATTTACTCCTAAGTACAGTATAGACGCTATGGCTGTAGAAACGATAGTCCCCAATATACCCATGGACTTTCTCCCTACTTTATCTGCAGCGAACCCAGAAAGTATCATTGATGGAATCCCAATCAGGTTCATGTATAGTGCTAGAGGACCGTAAACTGAAGGAGGCAGTTTCATTATAGTACCCAGCAATATCGGAACGAATTGGGGACCTGCATATATCATGATCCAAAATCCTATCATAACAGATATTGTCTGAATTAACGGCTTTAACCCATATATAACGTCTGTAGTTTTTGGCTTTTCTACTTTCATGTAAATCTCGGACTCTGATATTTTAGATCTTATTATCACGGCTAGAGCAGCCGGGATTATGGCAGTCAAGAAAATTATCCTCCATCCATAAGATATGAAGAAGGGCTTAGGCGCGAGTAAAGTAAAAAGTAAATCGACTAACACAAAACCCACTAAAGTACCAGATTGCATTATTCCCGAGAATAATCCTCTCCTTATACTGACGCTCTCCATTGCTAATGTAAAACTACTCGATACATCACCACCTATGAATATCCCTTGAAAGATTCTTAATAGAGAAAGTAGAACTGGGGCTAGAATTCCCATTTGATAATATGTAGGGAGAATCCCAGTTATACCGACTGTAGCTGAATACCCCAACACTGTAAAGATGAGCATTACCTTCCTCCCCTTAAGGTCTGAAAAGAGACCGAACAAGAACCCACCTAAAGGTCTTGATACTACGGTGAAGACTATCGGTAAAACAGCTCCCAAAAGCCCCAGTGTCGGATAAAATAATTTTTCTTAAATAGAGGCCGTTATTACTACAGCACCGAGGTCATATGAGTCCATTACCCATGAAAAATAGGCTCCCAAATAGTTTGCTTTATCTGTCATGATAGTTAGTAACTCTGTTAATTTAATAAATTTTTATAAAAGTATATATTACGTTAAATACTTAAATGAGTCTAACGTTAGATGTGGGAAACCTTTTAAACGATAGGAAGGGAAAATAGGTAGTGGGTCTGCTACTATACTCTGGAATAGCATCGGTAATGGTAGTGGTTATAGTAGCGATTTTATATATGTCAGAGAGGGTGAAAAATTACGCTGGGCTATATCTTGTATATTTCCTTCTCGGCATGATGGCAATAATGTTTCTTAGTGCCATCTACTATTTATATTATCCCTCGTCTTTGTCACTTGCCTTAGCCTTTATCACCAATAGTATTTATATGGTATCGTTACTAGTCCCGTTCTTTTTAGTAGCTAAGAAGCTTGCTTCAAAGGAATACACAGGTGGGCATGAGATATACATATCCGTTTTAGCAGTAATCAATGAATTCCTGATGGGTTATACTTTTAATTTAGCCTACTTAGGAAGGTCGTACTTCGAAAATACCTTGGACGTGTTTAACTATTCTGTTAACTCTTATTGGTTCTTCTATCCTATGATGGCTGAAATGTTATCCCTTTATATAATAAATTATATACGAAACGGGGACGTTAGAAAAGATCTCTTCCCCCTAATAGGAATCGCCACATTCCCTCCCATCCTGCTTGCTGTTCCGTACTGGCTATACTCTACGATTGTAATAACCTTAGGTCTGTGCTTAATAGGACTTTTCAACTCTAAAGAGATGGGTCTAAGGATAGTTTACCTTATTCTCGTAGTAGGAACACTCCTTACGTTCTTCACTCCTTATTTGTATGAACTTGCAATACTTTCTGGAATGGTCTTGTATTATCAAAAGGTTTTAAATAAAAAAACTCAAAATGCCTTTAACGCATAAGCATTTTGGTACATTAAGTAAATTGCTACGATAATTATTATCACAGCGAAGACTTTTCTTAACATCCCCCTTGGTAGGCTACTGGCTACTTTCGCACCTACGAATCCTCCTGCTATACCTCCAGCCAAATATAGTATGCTGATCACAGGGTCTATTTCACCAGCTAATGCATAAGTTAAAGCTCCAGTAACACCGAAAGTTCCTACAGATATCAGTGAAGTTCCTACAGCTTTAATCATGCATAAGCCAGTACTGAAGAGTAATCCGGGGACTATTAAGAATCCTCCGCCTATTCCGAAGAAACCTGAAGCAAAACCTACCGCAAATCCGACCGGAATAATTCTAGCAAAGTTAACTCTTCTTAAAGATTCAATTAAGCCTTGCGAATTAGCGTTAGGTTCTATTACTTTAGCACTCTTAGATCTATCCTTTCCTTTGTAAACCATTATTGCTATTACAATCATTAAAATTCCGAATAAGAAAAGCAAGAGCCCTCCGTGAACTAACAGCCCAACTTTAGCACCGGTGTAAGTTCCTAATATTCCCGGTATTGTAAACGCTATTCCCTCTACAATCCTTACGTTTCCCTTTCTCCAGTGGATAAAAGCGTTTATATACGCGTTTAATCCTACAGCGAGTGCTGTAGTCCCAATCACTACGTGGTCTATATAGTTAAAGTTAACCCCGGGTAAATACGCTAGACCTACAAAGTAGAGGAGTAGGGGTATTGCTAGTATAGAACCTCCTCCTCCTATTAGCCCTAAACTGAAGCCCACTAGAAATCCTGAGATTACCGAGAGCACGTATTGGAATAAGGTGAGCTCAAGCATAAGTGAGTTATTATTTTTTTTAGTTAAAAAAGTTTAGTTTAAACAAAAACAACTATTCAATCGAACTTGATTATAAAGATTGACAAAGGAGACGTGAAACAGACATAAAGTAGTCTAAATTCAAGGTAGAGGTTGAAATATAACATTTTTAACTTTTCATAAGGAGGTTTTAACTAGAGTAGTTGTTGAATTTTTTAATAAGTTAAATTACTTTACTCTAATTATTTATTTTAGTTTCGAAATGCTTAAACAACTGTCCGCATTTTAATACTCTTAATCCAAATAATTAGATTAAGTCTTATATACTTTATTAAGATTATTTGTTTTATGAAATCAAATATCTCAAAATACTACACGATAAGGAAAAGTGACTGGTGCAGTACTGGGTATGGACTATACGAGTGTGAGGGAGATAAATGCAGGCTTATAGCTTGTACTATACCATCCTCGTTATCGACTGCGATAGACTTAAGCTTTTATACAAAAATTGCTAAAAGTTAATTCCCTTTTTAAAGTTCTGATATTTTTTCAATTTATATTTAATTAAGGTAATTTTTATAATTTATATTGTAATTTAAATTTTGTTAAGCTGATTAACACTGTTAATTAAACAGTGATCAAAGACTCTCTGAAAAACGTTTATAATCCCCTTATCATATTCATGACTATGCAGACTATAATAGTAGTAGATATGAGTCAAAAAGACTTAGAGGAAGTTAGAAATAAGTCTAAAGAGTTGCTTAAAAAATTGAAGAGAAATGAAACTCTTATTCTAATGAGTGATGTAGATATATCCTACTTGTTCAGGGGGTATGAAGTTGAGAAGGCTAAAGAAGATGGAATTTGGATAATCAGTGTAAAGAGAAACTGACCGTTCGATAAGATATAACGTTTATAACATACGTTTTTCTCATGTCTCATGATGCATATCGTTAAAAATGCTAAACTTCTTAACGGTAGAAAAGTCAGCATAGGAATTGAGAACGGGATAATCACATGTGTAGGGGAATGTAAAGGAGAAGAAATCGTTGACGCTGGAGGTAAGCTAGTTATACCTCCTTACTTTAACATGCACTTCCACCTTGATAGTGTTTTCCTTCCGGTACAAAACATTAGCGGGACTCTTTGGGAGGGTATAAGGATATGGAAAGACATTAAAGGAAAACTAACTGAAGACGACGTGATAAAGAGAGCGACGACAGCTGTGAAACTCATGGTAGCTTACGGGACTTTATGGATCAGGAGTCATGCAGACATAACGGAAAAGGAGTTTAAAATATTAAGAGCCCTATTGAAAGTAAGAGAAGAACTAAAGAAAATAGCGGACATTCAAATAACGGCTTTTCCCCAAGACGGGATATACGCCGACAAGGGTAACGATGAACTGCTTTACAAAGCTGTAGAACTAGGTGCGGACAACGTAGGTTTGATCCCTCACAATGAAATAACACGAGAAGACGGAGTAAAGTCAATAGATCTAGCCTTTAACATAGCTAAAGAGTTTAACAAAGATGTGGACGGTCACATCGACGAAACTGACGACCCCAACTCAAGGTATTTAGAGGTTGTGGCTAAAAAGACAATAGAGAGCAATTGGTTTAACAGAGTCACTGCAGGACACGTTACAGCAATGCATAGCTGGGATAAGGCATATAGGTATAGGATTTTACCCATTGTTTCAAAGGCTAGAGTTACAGTAATACCGAACCCCCTTATAAATGCTGTGCTTCAAGGGAGGTTAGATGAATATCCTAAGAGAAGAGGAATGGCGCCTATTAGGGAACTGCTTAATCACGGAGTGAATGTAGCTTTAGGGCATGACTGTATTATGGATCCTTGGTATCCTTTAGGAAGCGGTAATATGTTACAAGTACTGTTTATGGCAATTCATTTAGATCAACTTACAAGTTTTGACGAGTTGAGGAATTCGATAAATTTGATAACTTATAACGCAGCTAGAGCTTGGAGAACGGAATATGGTATAGAAGAAGGCAAAAAGGCGAACTTATTAGTCACTAATGCTGAAGACGAAATTGACCTCTTAAGGTTCATGGAACCTCCGAGATACGTAATAAGGGAAGGAGAGATTATAGCCAAGGAGGGTAAGTACGTACTTATGAACGGAAAATGGGAAGAAGTGAAAAGGAAACCATGACTCAGGAAGGCCAGGTGAAGTCACCGAATCTTATACTGGCGATGTCATCATTCAAGTTTATTATACTGACGTGGAAACAATTAACTTTTTTGCTACATGTACATTGACGGCCTGATTCCCTTGTTCATTAAGTGTAAATCTATCGGGTCTGTCAGTTTTTCAGCCAATGAGTATGCATAACTTGTCTTGCCGAACTTTTGGGCTATTATTTCAGTAGTAATTTTTCTCACCTCTCTTTCGTCGGCAATTCCTACTAAGTGCAAGTATTCATGGAGTAAAACTACGTATAAATACTCTCTCGATTTAATGGGGTCATTTTTAACTAAGCCGAATGGTATTGAATTTAAATATATAGTATAATCATTAGCTTTAACGTAACCTAATATTGTGGGGTTAAAGGGCATCAGCTTGACGGAAGCATTAGACCTTTTACCTAAGCGTCTGTAGACGTCTTCAGCTATTTCATCTAATATAATGGAAAAAGCGTCAGGCATAGTATAAACTCTCACACAAAGCATAAAGTTGTTTGTTCTAAATACCCTGTTTAACCAAAGTCAGTCTTTACAGTTGTAAACTCTTCAGAACACACAACTTTAGCTAGCTTGTCAGGCTCCGAAAAGTACTTTATATCGACTACTGCCCTATCGTCGAAGTGACGTGGATAAGCCTTCCGTAGTTCGTCCGTAGGCATCCTTGTGTCGACCAGAACGAATGTGGGCTTTCCCATGGCATAAGCCATCGCGATTTCTATTAGCGTACCTACTCCTCCGCCTAACGATACTAGGACATCTGATGAACGGACGAGCATAACCGACCTGCATCTGTATTCACATCCAGTATTTACTCTAATCACTTCTGATGGGATTTTTACGTCTTCCCTTTCCACAGGTAGAAACATTACAACTTGTAAACCTCTTGAAATTGCCTCATCAGCAATTACCTTCATAAGTCCCCAATAACCGCCCAGCAATATTCTGGGTTTACAAGTTAGCGATTCGATAAACCTTTTCGCTTTCTCTTCGGCTTCTTTAGAAGGTATCGAACTGTGGACTGCAATTCCTAATTGCATAAGTACCAAGAAGAAATAAACAAAAAACTTACATAAAAATTAACTTTAATTTTTTCTATTCAATTTAGTCTACTACAACTTTAGGAGTTTCTATAATTTCAGCTTCTCTCCTCTTCCTACTACTCATTATCTTGCTAATTGTATTGCTTTCTTGTTTTTCCTGTTGTATTACTTGTTGCATAGTCTATTCTCATCAAGAATATTTATAAACTTTTTCAACTAAGAAAGCTTACTTTTCGTTATCATTGAGTATTTTCTCTCCGGTCAAAGTAGAGTAGAGAAGGTCAGGATTTAGGATCTCAGGTAAAGTTATTCTTTTCCCATCCTTTGTGTAAATTATTAAATCACCCATATATATTCTTCCTTCTATTCGTCTATTCTCTATTATCACACTTCTTATATCCGTTAAGTCTAATATCTTTCCGTCTAGAGCATAAAGGGATCCTTTTTCTATCTTGTAACCATAAAATAACTTAGAAGGAACGAACAAAGTCACGAGAGTTACGAAAATAAGGATAACATCAACCAGATAGGACGACATACCAAAGACCATAATTTCTAGTATTAAGACCGGTATAAAACCCGCTAATATCAACAATCTCAAGAAAGATTTACGACGATAGGAATAGTAATCATCAAATATCATTTTTAGTTTGTAAGAAATAGATATTGACTTTAAAAAGCATTTAGAGACAAATACTTCCGTTCACCCTTCAGGTTTCCCGTATCCCCCTCCACCCGGAGTCTCTATTATAACCTCATCCCCTGCTTCGAGTTCCGTATAAAATTTACTTGGCATGACCTCTACTTTTCCGTTCTTTCTCCTTATAGTCACTGCTCCTGGCTTTCCGTTCTCTCCTCCGTATAATCCCCAAGGGCCTATCTTAAATCTATCAGCCAGTATTGACAACTTAATTCTATCGAGAGTGATAAAACTCCTCATAATCCCGTCCCCTCCCTTATACTTTCCCTTTCCTCCGCTACCTTCTCTAATCTTATATGAAGTAAAGAGGATCGGGTAGGAAGACTCTGCAACCTCAATAGGGGTATTCATAGTGTTCGTCATATTGACATGAACAGCCGAGACACCGTCAGAATTAGGTCTCGCCCCACTACCACCACCTATTGTTTCATAATAGGCCCAATATTTACTATCGTGAATGCCTCCCATCATCACGTTCATCATAGTCCCTGATCCCGCGGCTGGAATTGGTAAAAATTTTGACAAGGCTAAGAATGTAACGTCTGCTATCCTCTGTGCTGTTTCCACGTTACCGCCACCCACAGCAGCGGGTTTTCTTGGGTTTACTAAAGAACCCTCCTCAGCCTTCACCTCTATAAACGAGTAAAAACCTTCATTAGTAGGTATTTCCTTATTTATTGCAGACCTTATTGCAAATGACACGGATGAATAAGTTACTCCAATTACTGCGTTAAGCGGTCCATTTATTTGTGGGTGTGTCCCTGAGAAGTCTGCAATCACCTTATCCTCCTTTACGATTAATGAAAGCTTAATTTTGAGTAAGGAGTCCTTCCACTCTATGTAATCTTCAGCTTCATATATTTCTTCCCTCCATCTCGGTAACAACGATTTAGTGTGTTCTATACTCTTGTCCCAAGCATTAAGGACGTTCTCTAAACCATACTTATCAAAGAGCTCCTTCAGTCTTTTTACTCCCATGTTGTTTGCAGAAACTTGAGCCTTTATATCTCCCAAGGATATCTCTGGAGTCTTAAAGTTCTCTTTTATTATCTTCAAGACCTCGTCATTAAGCGGTAGGGGAGGGATAACTACTCCTTCTTCATATAAGGTAGATGCATTAGGATTAATACTCCCCGGAGAGGGGCCTCCTACATCAACATGGTGAGCCTTATTAACTACATATGCGACTAAATCGCCTCTATAAAATACTGGTGTTATTATTCCTACGTCGTTTAAATGCGTGCCTGAAATATAAGGATCGTTAAATATAACAGTCTCCGAGTTAACATAAGGGAGTACGTTTTTCACAGCAACTTTAAATGAGCCCAAATGAACTGGAATGTGTTCGGCTTGGGCTACTATTCTACCCTCCTTATCCACTATTGCACAACTATGATCCATTCTCTCCCTGATGTTCGGAGAGAGGGCAGCTCTTTTGAGGAGGACGCCCATCTCTTCCGTTATGAAAGTAGTAGCCTTTTCAATTAATTCCCACTTCATGGTCAGACCCTCCTGAGTATAATAGACCCCAACTTACTAACTTCGAATTCCCACCCATCCTTTACCACTGTAGTAGAACTATACTCCTCTATTATCGCCGGTCCCTTTGCCTTAAACCCCTTGGGTAAGGTTTCCCTCTTATATACTTCAACCTCAGTCCAGTCTCCTAAATACACTTTCCTTTTACTTACTTTTACTTCACCACTAGTTTGCTCTGTGAGCTTGAGGTCGACAAGTCTCTTAACACCGAAAACCCTTACTAAGACGACTTCTATCGGATAGGGTAAAGTATAACCGTAAGTCGAGAGGTATTTCTCTTCGAAAGCTTTACGATAGTCTTGTCCTTTTTCTACCCTTACAGTTAGTTCCCAACCTTGTCCGCTATACCTAGCATCAATATACCTTACGAAGTAATCAACGTCGTGGATATTACTCTCAAGTTCTTCGAATGCTTTATCAACGTTATTAGGAAATGCTTTTCTACCCTCGAAACGCAGGTCTGCCGTTAATAGAGATAGTGCGCTGAACAATCCGGGATAGGGTGGGATAATCACTTCCCTAATTCCCATTTCATCCGCAAGTTCAAGAGCGAATTGGGGACCCGCTCCTCCAAAGGCAAATAACGTAAAGTTTTCCGGGTCTAATCCCCTCTCTACAGTAACAAGTCTGATCGCTCTAGCCATTTCCACACTTGCGAGTTTTATGGCTTCCTCCGCAACGTCCATTGGGTCACCTAGCTTTGACAGTGAAGTCTCAGCAGATTTAACGTCTAACCTCATTTCACCTGAAAGTAAGTCTCCTATTTTACCCTCGATAGCCATAGCGTCGGTCAGTGTCGGGTATACGCCTCCCCTACCATAACAAACCGGACCAGGGTCTGCTCCCGCACTTATGGGACCAACTCTAAGTGCACCTCCTTCGTCAGCCCATATTATCGTACCTCCACCAGCTGAGACTTCGGCAAGATCTACGAATGGAAACCTCACTGGATAGCCAGAGCCTTTTACAATCCTCCCGTGGTGTGTCCTCCCTCCGACTTCGTACTCAGAGGTAATCTCGACTTCACCGTTAACTATTGCTCCTGCTTTAGCCGTAGTACCGCCCATGTCGAAACTTATTACGTCTTTATACCCCAATTTCTCCGCGAACACTTTAGCCCCTATTAGCCCTGCTGAGGGCCCGCTCTCGATAATTTGTACTGGTCTCCTCACCGTTTCCTCTAAGGTTATCAGTCCTCCAGAACTGGACATTATGTAAACCTCTTCGGCAAGACTTCGGAGTCCTTCAACGTATCTCGACACTATAGGCATAAGCATCGCGTTGATTAATGTCGTAGAAGTCCTCTCGTACTCCCTTTGTTCGGGTGACACTTCATGGGAGGCTATAACGTATTTAAAGAACTTAGACAAGTACTCTTTAACCTTCTTTTCATTTTCAGGATTCCTATAAGAATGGAGAAAAGAAATAGCTACTGAGTCGTAATTTTTCTTGACCAGTACGTCCAAATCTCTCAAGTTAGGTTCCTTCATGACTTTACCATTCGGAGTTGTCCTTTCGTCCACCTCATATCTCGAATCCCTTGATACTAGTGGTTTAGGTCTGGTAAAATAGAGATTGTAGAGTTCAGGTCTGTTTTGTCTACCGATTTCTATGACGTCCCTGAAGCCCTTGGTTACAACAAGGGCAGTACGTGGTAACTCTAAGTTAAGTTGCCCTAAAAGTGCGTTAGTCGCGATAGTAGTTGCGTGGAAGAGTTTAGACAATTTTTTGACTCCGAGGTCTTTTAGACCTTTTCTGACACCTATTTCTGGCTCTTTAGGTGTTGTCAACCCCTTGTAAAATCTCAGACTACCGTCATCTTCAAGAATGATTATGTCGGTAAATGTTCCTCCGATATCAACTGCTGCCAGGGTCATAATATGATTAGCTATTGTAGAATTATTAAACGTTAGCAGGTAAACTATTGAAAAGATTTTACTTTTTAACGCTTAACTTTTTATTCAAAAATAAATCCAGTCGTCATACAAAGTGTCTTTACGGTACATGTGTAGATCTCACAAGAGAAGTTAGGTTAGTAATTCCTTTAATCGCGTACAAGTTTCCGAGGGAGTCCATGTTGTGATCAAGATTTAGAATTAACAATGAAAATAAATCACTTTTAATTATTTTCCTACATGGTTCTCTAATCTGAAAAACAAGGGAAAAAAGAGCAATGAATACGGTTCGAAAATTAAACTAATACTTCCGAATTTCAAATCACTACATGACGTAATACGTATACATGTATCAAAGTAATTATTTAAAAATCATCCGCGGATATGTGATTTTAGGAAGAGATCAGAGGTAACTTAAAGGAGAAGATTTTGGCTTGTCTTAGTTTTATCCCATGAAAAACTATTCCTATTTTTTTAGGAGTAAGGGATAGATAACGCCTTATATATGAAATTCGATAGAAATTTTGATGAGGACAGAAGTTACACTTACCTTGGACGAAGAAATCTTAAGGCAAGTTGAGCTTTACGCTTTAAGCGAAGGGTTATCACTGGACGATGCTTTCAATGTCATCATCGAGAAGCTAATATTAGAGGAAATCGCAAAAGGTCACGACTTTACCTAAATCGAAAGTAACAACTCTTTTTTATCTAACTTTCCACTCAAAAGCATCTTCCACTTTTTACCCTTTAAGAGTTGTTTTACATAGGTGGTCTTTCCTATTCCTTTTCCTCCTAAGTAAATGATGAGCTTCCCCCTTTCGGTCAACTTATAAGATACTGCTAGTTAAAATGTAATAAGTTATGATGCTTTCTTCGTTGAGTTTATGGTTTAAACCCTCAAGATCTCGGTTACTACAAACTTGAGGTAGTTCTGTCAACAAATTTCATTATAAGGACTTCTGTGATTCGCTGAGGGATGATAGGTTAACTGACGACTATACTCACTTCGATATTAGGTTTCTTTAAAGTCCATAATACCATCTCTTATTTTAATATCTGATGAGTTTAATTCTAGCTAGTTAAAGATTAATTTTCCACAATTAACGCAATTAGCTAATATAAAAAATCTGTCTTTTCCTAATTTTTAAGAGAAGGAAATACTTATTAATGTCCTTCCTCGTAATATAATATGATGTTATTGGTTCTCTCTGCTTTCCTTAAAGACCTAAATGTCAAGTCAATTCTTTCCAGATTGGAACCAGTTCAAGGACACGAGGAGTTTAAAGATACATCTTGAGAAGACCGGAATAGACGTGTGCCCGATATGCAAGGCGGAGATTAAGGGTAAGACGTTCGGTAATTGGAAGAGACACGCCAGAATGAAGAAGGACGAAGATCATAGGAAATGGCTAGAGAGGTTCGGTTAGTCTATATCAAATTATTTTTCCAAACTGATATTGTCCACGATAAGTTTTCTCTGTAGGTTTTTTTAGCTCCATGAAAATCACGTGATGTGTGGCTATACCCTTTCTTAGAGAGGATTCGTACACGCTGGTTATTGCTACTGTGATTTTTCCTTGATAACCCGCGTCTATTACTGTAGGTGGGGCTTGAAAACCGTTTCTAGCCATGGTGCTCCTTAGCGTAAGCAAGGCAGCTAAGTTATCCGGCATTCTGAACTCCTCGCACGTCTCAAAAAGATACGTTTTTAATGGTTTCAATCTAGCAACTTCATCAAATTGAAATGACCTTATCTCGCTTTTCTTTTCTGGTAACTCTGCATTACCTAGTACTTCGTAGTAATAATCTCCGCAAATTCTCAGATCGTAACCATTTTCCCTAACGTTTTGCTCTGAATAGTTTATAATTACTTTTCCTAATAACTCCCTTATATCTTGATGAGGGAGTATCATGATAAATTGATTTTTAGACAAACGGATTTAAACTGTTACACTTCATTGCTGTTATTTACCCACACCTTTACTTTATACTTCCCCCTTAGCTCCTGAGTAACTTCGTACTGTATTTTTAAACCGTGGCATGCCATTGTAGTCCTAATTCTATCTTCCGATAGTTCAAGGGAGGGACTAGGACAGTCTGAGGGATTTATCCCTAAACTAGATATAAGGTTCTCGACCTTACTCTTCGCCTCTTCCACACTGGAAGAGTAAAATTCCGTATAAATTCCATTTCCGCTTACAGAAGTAATACTCAGTCTTGACAATAGTAGATATACAGTGGCTAATGATATTATAACACCTACAGCAGACATAACAACCGTAATAACCGGTAGTAAATTGCCTAATATAGGTGCTCTTATCACATAAAATGCTAAGTAAATGTAAAATGATGAAGCCAAAATTGAAGATATTGCTGTAGATACTATGCCCTTTTTGAAGTCTCTCTCTATAAACGCGTCAACAGCTCCAAATATTGCAGGACCTATGACGGGTATCCACCAAAGACCTATAGCTATCGGTATCTCATATTGAAGTTTCATACTCAATGAGCATCTCATTCAACACTTTTAAGCGTTATTTATAAAACTAAGAAGTCAAGAGCTTTAGACTTTTTCTTATACTTAAAGATTCAATAGGTTCTAGGATTTGAATCAAGTCGGTATAGAATTTAGAAGGAGAAAAAAATTATCTATCTTTACAAACAGTCCTTCACTTTAGAAACTATGCAAACTTAAAGTAGGGATCTATTCCTTCATAAGTCACATGTTTGACTCTTCGACAAACACTTAGATAGATTTCCCTTAGGCTAGGTATTCTAACCCTCCTATTTTCAATTCTAGCCATTATCAGTAAAGCAAATAGAAGTGCTATAAGACCTGCATAAACAAAGGGCAGCGAGTAGCTAACTATGTAGGCTAAAGACGACATGATGTATCCTATTGTCCATAGCGAAGCCTCCATAGTAGCTACTCTGATGGCAGTCTTGAAGCTTCTGGGGTTTACGCTACCTACTCCGGAGCTCAGGACAGCCTCCGATAGCCCATAGTAAAAACCTCCTAATGCTACAAAGGAGTTTACGATCACTGTTGAGAAGATCAGTAGCGCTACAGCTAAGGAGTTATTATTCCTCCACGATATCCATGTTAACAGTATACCTACTACTTCCCCTATCTCGTACGTCAGCCAGACGGTTGATAACTCAAAGGACCTCAGCTCATATAAGAAGGGGAGGGCTAGAGATAAGGGAAGAACGGAGAAGATAAGCGGAATTAAACTCTCCCTATTTTCAGAACGCCCCTCCCCTTCAATATTAAACTTTACCCACGTTAACGGAACTGCTGACAAAATCATCAGTACCCCTGAAATTATGAAGATAGCTCTGACTCCAATATGGAGGGATATTAAGCCTCCAACAATAGGTAATATCAGTGCCGGTATCATAGAAATTGCCCAAGTCTTTGAGAACTGCTCTTTCTCTGCTCTGGATAAATTGTAATAGAAGAACGGTACGGCGATCCAGTAAGTGTTGTACGTTAATAACCCTAATATTGCGCTTACAGCGTTGTTTGACAGCCCGAGTATGATGAGACCTAGTCCAGAAACCACTATTGACATCTTAGTGATGCTTTCGTCTCTAAATACTTTTAGTAGATTTATAAAGAGTATTCCAGCAATAGAACTTATTATATATGTTAAGTCTACAAGAAAAGGAGAAGATATAGAACTCTCAAGGAGAATAGTTAAGTATGGAGAAAACAAATATAGAGATACTCCCCATAAAGTCCAACTGATAGCTATATACTTTAGGAATCGCAATTCCGGTCACCTCTATAGTCTCCCTCATCTTAGTTTTCCTACTATATATATAGCAGGATAGTATAAATATTTTGCTCAGAGTTGGTGGTAGGAACCCTTAATCAAATTTTAAAATGTAATTAATAATATATTGCACATATCACAATTTATCTACAATTATAAATAAGTTCTAGAACTAATATACGGAAAAAATCCCAAGAGTTAAATTGCTCTACTCATACATAATCCAGATGGAGAACGCTGTAATCATTGTGGTCGGTGCTGATAAACCGGGAATAGTAGCAGGGATCGCATCTAAGCTCGCGGAAAATAACGCCAACATAATAGACATTTCACAGACCGTAGTCAGAGGAATATTTGCAATGATAATGGTAGTAGACATATCGAAGTGTAAAGTGTCCCTAGCGGAGTTAAGAAAGCAATTGCAAGAGAAGGGTAAGGAACTAGGAGTAGAAGTGCAAGCCTACCATGAAGAGGTCTTCAGATATATAGAAAGGGTGTGAAGAATGCGGTACAGTGCTGAGGAAATTGTCGAAGTCTATAGAATGCTGAGAGAAGAAGAATTAGACATAAGGTCTGTCACATTGAGTGTGAACACACTATTCGCACTTACAGGGAACTTGGAGTCAACCATAAAGAGATTGGAGACTTTAAACCAAACCTTAGAAAAGTTCACTTATGCCGTGGATGAAGTATCAGGGAAATACGGTATAAGGGTAGTGACCAAGAGGGTAGCAGTGTCACCTATCCAATTCTTCCTAGAAAGTTTAGCAGAAGAAGAAGGAATAGAAATAGCTAAATTTTTAGATAAACTCGCTGAGATATACAAAATAGACTATATAAGTGGATATTCAGCCTTTGCCGACAGAGGTTTTACTAAAGGGGCCCTAAAGACCCTAAAGACCTTTGCAAAAGCGTTAAACAATACTCACAGACTGACAGGAATGATAAACGCTGCGTCTACTATTGCTGGGATGAATATGGAGGCAATAAAACTGTATGTTAATGAAATCTTTAACATGCCACCTACCTCATCTTCTAGGGCAACGATAATGGCTAACGTACCTCCTGATTCACCTTTCGTACCTTCCGCTCATCACGGTCTCGGGATGCCTGAAGCTACTATTAACATAGCAGTTAGCGGACCGGGTGTAATAGAAAGCGCAATACGGAGGAGTAATCCCAAAGCACTACAAGAACTTCATGACGTGATCAAGAGAGCTGCGTTTAAGGTCACAAGGCTGGGCGAATTGATAGGAAAGAGCGTGGCCGAGAAGATGGGGATAAATTTTACAACCGTGGACTTGTCCTTAGCTCCCTCTCCGACAGTTGGGGACAGTGTTGCTGGGATCATAGAGGCAATGGGCATAGAGAAGATGGGAGGTCACGGATCTTTGGCTGCATTAGCAATATTGATGGATGCCGTAAAGAAGGGAGGTGCAATGGCTACCTCGGCAGTAGGGGGACTCAGTAGCACCTTTATACCGGTAAGCGAGGACTCCGTTATGATCGAGAGAGCATTAGAAGGGTATATAGACTTTTATACTCTCATCGCCTTATCAGCGGTTTGTAATAGCGGGATCGATATGGTAGGAGTGAGTAAGTCCCAAGGGATGGACAAGGTCATAGGTCTTATATCAGACGTGTTAGCCTTGGGTATTACCCTGAACAAAATTCTCGGGGCGAGGATTATTCCGGTAGATTCCCCTCCCGGTTCCTACGTGGACTTAGGAGGACTGTTAGGTAAGGTCGTTGTCATGAAATTAAAGGATGTAGACGTTTCAGGGTTTATTTCCCACACCGGTTACGTACCTAGCACTATCAAGAGGCTCGAGTTGGGTTAAAGAACTATCTCGATGGTTCTTGGTTTGATTACAAAAACTGATGTGGATTAAAATGAGATAGTGAAACCTTCACAAAGAAAGGGGTTAAGGGGGCGGAAAGCCTCGCTAAGGGATGGATAGCCCCGTGTTTAAATACTTCTTTGCCAAAATTTTTCTTAGTGACACTAATGGCGCTCCTCCCAGTTTAATGGGACTGTGGGAGGAGCAATCAGTATCTCTCCCTTCCTTCAAGGGACTAGAGCTCGGCAATGAAAGTCCCCCTTTCAAATGGGAGTGGTTCTCTGAGCCACTAGACTGCTCACCAGATGTAATCCCGAATCGATGGTGGGAATGATGAGATGGGAACTCTCGCTGGCGGGGAGCTTCCGGTATAAAAACTTTCCTTAAAAATTGAGCATAGTCCACACTACTTACGCCATGAAACCCGCTTTACTCACTAGCGTTAAACTGCTTATTTTAGTACAATTAATTTATCTTTTGATACGTCTATTCCTGCAACTGGGGGCCTCCAATTACACTCACCCTTATGTTTTATTCGGGCTTTTTGCCCAACTTCCGGTCCGAGTTGGAGGCGGCCAAGCTCCCCATCGGGCTTTAAGCCCAAGGAAGTCAACGGCCTAC
>Ga0081529_114355_pt1 | contig 66860 bp, 75 predicted proteins | sample EchGeymetagenome_FD_71012 | JGI IMG/M metagenome (GOLD analysis project Ga0081529, IMG submission 71012) | Ferrous microbial mat and aquatic microbial communities from Echinus Geyser, Yellowstone National Park, USA - transect B T=78-80 C v2... ...
CACGTGGCCGCACTCAGCACAGGCCTTGGGGGTGAAGGCAGGGTCGACCAGGAACTCCCTTCCCGTACTTCTCCAGGTACTTCAGGATCGTCTTGAGTTCGTAGAAAGCCACGTCGCGGGGCCCGTCCTGAGCTTCCTGTATGCCTTACCCATCGGTTCCCTGACTCGATGTCCTCCAGGATCAGGGGGTCGTAGTTCGTGGAGAAGAACTTCCCTTACAAGTCCCCCTCACTTTCCCCAGGTGCTCGTGGGCCCTGGCTAACCCCGGCCTCGGAAACGGGAACTCCCTCCTGGAGGGGGAACTGGGCGTCCTGAACTCGAGGAGGGCCTCCCTTAGGCCCGAGGTTGGGGACGAACGGGCGTCCGACTTTGCGAGGAGCCCCTCCACATCCACGTCCGTGGAAACGACCTCGCCCTTCCTCTCCACCTCTGAATTGGCAGTTCTCAACTAGGAAGGTGATCTACACCCTGGAGGCATGGGCTTCGCGACCACCCTCTTCACCCTGTCCAAGTCCCTGTGAAGTATCACATGGAATATCCCTAGGGAGGCCCACAATTACTTGCCTGGTGTACCCTCAGAGCGGTTGGAAGGTCATGAAGGTGAGGGTGATAAGGGTCGAGAGTGAGAACAGGAAGAGGTTGCCGACGTTGAGACTGTCGATAGTGTCGGCACTGAGCTACGAAATTTTCTTCTAGCCAATGAGAATGGTCTATGAAGGGTGAATAACGCCATACTCTCAAGGGGAACGTCCTAACCCTATGATTTGTAGCTTAATATCGACACTATCAGACTGTCCAACCTTAGGGAAACGTGAGGAACCCTGGAGGGACCTCTCCCCGGCCCCGTGGTAACGGTCTGCAACCTGTCAGACTACCTGGGAGTGCACGGCCTGGTAATCCTCGCCCTGCTTCCTCAGGGGCGAGTTGTCTCAACTCGGTTCGTGTCAACCACCTACCGTCCCCCTCACGGAAATAGGCGTCCGCCCAACGTAGGGCGTTATACAGTTCGCACGCCAACCTCAACTACCTCAACGCCCTCAACGTTCGTCCGCGTAAGCACGGAAGCAGAACCCCGCGTCTGGCATTGATATGCCTTGGAGGAAGCGTTATTTAAACCTTGGGGGCATCCCCTCCCTCACGGGCTTTCGCCCCAAACCCCCCGAGAAGATAAAATGGAGCGTGAACCAGTGAAGATACATGAACTACGGTACTTTAATATCCAAAGTGGTAGAGGCCATAGAACCTAAGTTACAACGCAAATATGAGACCAGAGAGAGGTTACTGCTTCTATCAAGGGAGTTAATCAGATTGAGCGGTGAAACCGTGTCCCTATCCCATAGGGGCAAGAGGGAAGAGGCGTTGAAGAGATTCGAGGAGAGTAAGAGGAAGGTAGAGGAAATCATGAGAGAGCTGTCCTCTTACCCCGATCTGCTTTACGGTGATATTGCCACGTCTCTTCAGGAGTTCTCAGAGGCGGCGGTAGTTATGAGCTTCAAGTTTGGTGAGGAGCTACCTCTTCCAGAGCATTACAAAATACCTGAACCTTACTTCGTATTAGGCATAGCTGATTCAATAGGAGAAATGAGGCGGGAAGTCTTGGAGTCCATTAGGAGAGGGGATCTGAAAGTGGCTGAGGAGATCTTCAGGATTATGACTGAGATTTACGAGGCGATATGGAAACTGGAATACCCTAAATCCTTAGTGCCGTCTTTGCGTCAGAAGATCGATCACCTTAGGAGGATCCTAGAGGAGACAGACCATGATCTTTTCTTAGCCATGCTCAGCCGTACCTCTCCTTAATGTAGTCCACCAGCCTCTCGGCTACATTAATATTTAAGGCTACCATAAATCCCTTGAACTCTGGGCCATCATTTATCTCGTTTATCAGATATCCCCTTTCCTTATGCTCCAGGACGTCTATGGAGACGAACTCCCCTCCCACTACTCTAGCCGCTGAAAGAGATATCTTCCTGAGGTCTTCCTGGACCTCTATGTTAGAAGGAGTTCCCCCTAGAGCTATGTTGGCTCTCCAGTCTCCGCCGGCTACATTCCTAGCATAACACCCCAAGACCTCATCTCCCAATACAATGCACCTTATGTCCCTGCTCCTATAGTTCACATACTCCTGCACTATGTGGACCTTTAGCACAGCGCTGGCTAACATCTCCCTGTGCTCGACTATGGTTTTCCCCTCTATCTCGTCCTTCACCAGTGAGACTAACCTACCCCAGCTCCCAATGGGCGGTTTGTCCACCAGTGGGAAACCTCTGCTCTCATAGGCCTTCAGGGCGGCCTCCGCCGACATGGCTACTTCAGTATCGGGTATGGGTATGCCCTCCTTGAAGAGCTTAGAGTAAGCTAATATCTTGTCTCCACAAGTCATTATAACGTTACTTGAGTTTATCGTGTGGACTGACGCAGCTTCCATCAGGGCTGCAGCGTAAAGTGCCCTATACATGCTTATGGGTCTGACTATGGCCACCGTATACCTGGAAAGCTCCTTGTTGAAAGGCAGGGGATCCTGCGCTACGTTAATTACGTCGTAGCTTAATCCTCTTTCGTTAAGCGCCTTGACTATTAATTTCTCCTCTTGTCTCACCGTATCGACGATGAGAGCTACCTTCATACTATACCACCATATTCCCTTGAATCTAAGAAGGTCATACTCCCTACGTTCAACGCCCTAGCTACGTTAGCGCCCAGTCTTCCATTAAGTATGAGGGGCACATTGAAGTCAGCCGCAGCTCTCCTGATTTTGTAGTCTACATTCTTCAGATAGCCATCGGTTACTATGAGACCAATCCTCTTTTGGACTAACAGGTCCTGTGCCTCCTTCACGGTCACTTGTTCGGCGCCACTTACAGGGACCTCCTCTAAGGTAAACACCTTTAGTCCGTATTTCTCTAGCAGTTGAGCGGCCTCCTTGAGATAGGGGGAGTTCGCTCCCTCACCGTAAACTAGGGCTAGGCTGCCTTCCTGAGGGATCCTGTTCGGGGAAACGGAGAGCCAACTCTTAAGGAGGGCCTCCTCGAAAGTGAATCCAAAGGACGCGGCTTCCCCCGTACTCCTCATTTCCGGGCCCAAAAAGGGATAGGCACCTCGTAACTGAGCCCACGAGAACTGAGCGGACTTTACTGCCCATGACTTAGACCTAGGTTCTACGAACCCCTCAAGCCGTAAGTCCTCCATTAGGGCCTTAATCCCTTGCTCTATCAAGTTCACTCCCTTAGCCTTACTGCTGAAGGGCATGGACCTACTGGCCCTCAAATTGAGCTCTATGACCTGAGGTTCCCCATCTTTAACGACGAATTGGAGGTTAAAGGGTCCCTTTATCTCCAACTCATTGGCTAAACTAAGCGCGTATTTCCTCATGAGGTTCACGGTGTTATCACTTAAGAGTCTATACGGAACTGACATCGTAGCATCGCCGCTGTGAATACCTGCCTCCTCGATGTGCTCTAAGGTTACACCTAAAACTCCCTTCCCATCAGAAATTGCATCTATTTCGGCCTCGATGGCATCAACTAGGAACTTGGATATGACCACAGGCCTATTAGGAGACACACTAGTGGCCCTCTTTAGGTAACTCAGTAGCTCCTCCTCGTTCCAAGCTACAGCCATGGCGGATCCGCTCAGAACATAACTTGGTCTCACTAGGACAGGATAACCTAAGGTAGATCCAACTTTCTTAACTTCCTCTAAACTCGAAGCATAAGACCAAGGTGGTTGCCTTATCCTCAATTTCTCCAGTAGCTCAGAGAACTTCTTCCTATCCTCGGCCTTGTCAACACTCGTGCCAGAAGTACCCAGTATCCTGTATCCTGCGGACTCCAGTAAAGGCGCTATGTTGTTCCCTATTTGACCTCCTGCAAAAGTGGCTACGTATCTGAAACCCTCCTTCTCAAAGAGTTCAGCAATGGACTCCGGCGAGATCTCGTCGAAGTATAATTTTCTCGCCACATCCCAATCTGTGGAAACGGTCTCGGGGTTGTAGTTGATTACAGCCACCTCGTCGAAGTAATTCTTGGCTGCCTCCAGTGCGGACACTAGAGACCAATCGAACTCGACCGAGACACCTATTCTGAATCCTCCAGGCCCCACTAAGAGTAACTTGTTACCCGAACTCGACTCTAGATCGTCTTGACTGCCGTTATAGGTTATGTAAAGGTAATTGGTCATTGCAGGTCTCTCTCCAGCTAGAGTATCGATCTGTTTGACTACAGGATGAAGGTTGAACGTTTGCCTTATTTTCCTTATGGCCTCCTCAGGAACAGTCAATATCCTGGCTATTTGTCTGTCTGAGAAACCTAATCTTTTAGCGGTCTCTATATCCTCTCTACTCAACTCCTTCTTCTTCATTATGTAGGAGGCGAAGTCCGTTATACGTTTCACTTTACCCAGGAAGAACCTGTCAATTCCTGTAACCTCATAAACTTCATCCACAGAAGCGCCATAGTAAAACGCTGCACTAGCGTAGAGGAACCAGTAGGGTTCCCTCTTCGAGAGTGACCGAAGGGCCGACTCCTTCGTCTGCCTTAACACGAATTCCTTATCGAAAACACCAGTAACACCTATGTCTAGCATCCTAGCGGCCTTCTGCAATGCCTCCTCGAGGGAGCGACCTATACTCATGACCTCGCCTATACTCTTCATCTCTGTCCCCAAGCTCACCTCAGCCTCCTCGAACTTCTGCAAATCCCATCTAGGCGACTTGACCACTACATAGTCCAAACTGGGTTCGAAGCAAGCACAAGTAACACCTGATACCGTGTTCTTAATCTCGTAGAGTTTGTAGCCCAAAGCCAGTTTAGCTGCCACATAGGCCAACGGATATCCTGTAGCCTTACTGGCTAAGGCACTAGACCTAGACATCCTTGGGTTGGTCTCGATCGCATAGTATGTATACCCTTGAGGATCAAGCGCGAATTGAACATTACACTCGCCTATGAGGCTTATGGACTCAGCCACCTTGATAGCAGCAGATCTCATGGCCTGATACTCTAAGTTGTCTAAAGTTTGGCACGGGGCCACCACCACGGACTCGCCCGTGTGAACCCCCATGGGGTCCATATTCTCTATACATGCAACTACCGCTGAATTGCGTTTCGAGTCCATGATCACCTCATATTCTAATTCCTTCCAATACCTCAGGTACTTCTCCACTAGGATCTCTCCTATGTAGCTCTGGCTGAGAGATCTGGCGACTTCCCTTTTGAGAGACGTCTCATCCCATGCTACAGTAGATCCCCTACCTCCTAAGTTAAACGAGACCCTGATCATGACTGGGTATCCTATGTCTTTCGCCTTCTCCACCGCCTCATCCACACTCCTCGCTGAGAAACTGGGAGGTACTGGAATTCCGGCGTCGATCATTGTCTCCCTGAACTTCTCCCTGCTTAGGGCCTTCTCCACCCCCTCAATGGGGGTGCCCAATACTTTTACTCCATACTCATTCAACTTGCCCGACTTATATAGATCGTAACCAACGTTGAGCGCAGTCTGACCACCGAATCCTATCATTATCCCATCAGGCCTTTCGCTTTCGATCACCCTTTCCACCGCCCAAGAGGTAGTGGGCAACATATACACCCTGTCCGCCATTCTGTAACTGGTCTGTAACGTAGCGACGTTAGAGTTAACTAGCACCGTCTCTATACCTTCTTCCTTTAACGCCTTAAGTGCTTGACTAGTGCTGTAGTCGAATTCCGCTGCTTCGGCTATCTTTATGGGCCCTGAGCCCACAATTAGGACTTTCTTAGTACTTCCCATCAGATATCATCCTCTTGAACTTCTCGAAAACCCAAACTATGTCATTAGGTCCAGGTCTGGCCTCTGGATGGAACTGGGTAGTTATTATGGGTAACCTCTTGTGTACCAATCCCTCCACTATCTGGTCATCTGGGTCGTAAAACCAGATGTCGAAATCCCTGGGGACGTCGGACTTCAGGAGGGCGTAGCCGTGGTTATGAGTAGTTATGTAACACTTCCCCGTTCTCAGGTCGACTACGGGTTTATTTATGCCCCTGTGGCCGAACTTCATCTTGGTTATGTTTCCCCCCATGGCTATCGAGGCTATTTGATGCCCTAGGCATATACCCAGGATGGGTATCTTGTAGTAGGTCAGTTCTCTGAAAGTCCTGATATTGTCTTGAAGCAAATTGGGATTACCAGGTCCATTAGAGATCACTATCCCTGCAGGCGAGTAGTCCATTATTCTGTTAGGGCCGAAATTGCAGGGTACTCTGACCAGAGTGAACCCCTTGAAGTATAGCTGCTCTAAAATGCCGTGCTTAATACCACAGTCCACTACTACCACTGTGGGTCCGCTATTGGGATGAAATACCACATTCTTTACTGACGTGAATTGAGTGAAGTTTATCTCTTCGTATTTGAATTTATTCATTGAAGTCCTGATCTCGTCCATAGAGGTCTCTATGGAGGATATGAGCCCCGCCATGGTGCCGCCCTCCCTGATCTTCTTGACTATCATCCTTGTGTCAACTCCTGAGAGTCCCGGAACCCCATTTCTCCTTAGCCACTCGTGAAGCGTAACCTCGGCGTTCCACTTGCCACCCTCAGTATCCTCAGCCACTACTAGCCCGTTCACCTGAATCGACTCTGACTCAAAATTCCTTATAATCCCCTGCTCTATTCTCGGTTTAGGAACTCCATAGTTCCCCACTAACGGATGGGTGATCACTAGGATTTGTCCCTTGTATGACGGATCTGTGAGACTTTCCGGGTATCCATTCATCGCTGTAGTGAAGACCACTTCACCACCAGCAGAGGTCTCTGCGCCGAAGCCGCAGCCCTCTATGAGAGTTCCGTCCTCCAAGTAGAGGAGACCCCTCCTGTTAGAGTTACACCAACTCATCTTCCATAGCCCTCAGTTTAGCAATTCCCTCCTCTACTTCTTCCTTGAATTGACTTAAATCTTGAGAGTCCTTATGTAATCTCTCCTTTGACCTTTGAATAGCGGCTTCAATCATCGCTGGATTAGGGGATCCCAGGACTTCTTTAGCGTATATAGAGGACGGAATGCTCAATGATGTAGTGAATCTTCCATTCCTTATTTCCTCAGATACCTCAAAGTAAGCTCGTCTGAAGGGCTTGCCCTTAATTGCCCTGAGTTCTGCCTCATCCGCTGAAAGGATGAGTTTCCAAGTCTCCCTTTGGAACGCGTCCTCCTTAAGTTTTAACCCCTTGATCGCACTAGATAACACCATTATTGCATGCTTCGCGGAGTCAGCTATACTCCATAAATGGGCATTTATTTGTTGAAGATCGAGATTATAACCGGACGGGATACCCTTATATATGGAAAGGATCGCGGCTAACTCCCCTATAGCCTCACCTGTCTTGGCCCTCATCATCTCAGCTGTCACGGCGTTCCTCTTGTGGGGCATCAGGCTACTAGTGCTCACGTGAGAATCGGGCAGTTCCATCAAGTCAATGAAGAGTGAAGATAAGAGTATCAGATCCTCAGCTACTCTAGAGATCACTGTTAACATGACTACTAATTCGGCTGAGACAGAGAGGAGATCTGCCCTAGATGAGGTGGCAGAAAGGGTGTTCTCCACTACTCCTTGGAATCCTAAAAACTCCGCTTCTCTCTCCCTATTCAACTTCGCTAAAGTCCCGACAGAAGCCCCTGAACCAAGGGGGGATCTGTTCAGTTGCCTCAACATGTGAAATAAATTCCTCCACCGCGAGGCCATTTCCTCCTCCAAGTAAAGCAGGTAGTGCGAGAGAGTGGAAGGCTGGGCCGGCTGGAAGTGGGTGAAAGCGACGAAGATCTTATCCCTGTTCTCCAAAGACTTATCTATCATGGAAAGCCTCGCGTTCAGAATCTCCTCTAGGACTTCGATTAGGAGAGTCCTCATCTTGAGCCTGAGAGCTGTAGCCACATGATCGTTCCTGCTCCTACCTAAACCCACCCATCCTCCCTCTTCCCCCAGCTCGCTAAGCAAGTGGCTCTCCAGTGCCTCATGAACATCTTCAAAGTCGCCGGAGGGGTCGAACTTGAACTCATTCAAGGCTTTCAATAGGGAGGACGCTGATGCCCTATTAATATAGCCTGAGAGGTAGAGCTCTATTACGTGGGCTTTCATTGTTAGCACCACTTCTCTCCATATATGCGAATCGGTTTTCATAGATGAGGTGTAGGTCGAGGCCTCGTCCTCCTTCTCGCCCCAACTCCTGTAACGCATTCACATCCCTCTGACCCTGAGCGCGTGAAGCGAATGTAAACCCCACATCTCGATGAAGCCCCTCGCCATCTCATCCGTTGGATACCATCCCTTGTTGTAGCTGGCTATCTCCTCGGAGAGACCTGAGAACTGTGACCTCCTTCCCAAGATCTTAAGTCCTGGCCCTTCCACCTCAACTTTAACCTCCCCCTCGATCCACCTGTTGAGTTCATTAGCAGTCCTCTCTAAGACTGTCCTCAGAGGCTCAAACCATAGACCCCTGTAGACTAGGTCACTCCATAAGGAGTCGATCTCCCTCTTGAACCTCAGCTCCAGAGGGGTGTACACTGTTTTCTCAAGGTCTATGTGAGAGGATATGAGAAGCAGAGCAGCAGGAGCCTCGTATACCTCTCTGGACTTAAACCCAACCACCCTGTTCTCCACGTGATCTACCCTTCCAAACCCATAGCTCCCTGCTAGCACGTTTAGGTATTTGATCAGTGCCGAGAGTTCCATCCTTTCACCATTGACCGAGATCGGCACCCCCTCTTTGAACTCGATCAGTAATTCCAGCTTACCTTCCCTGAGCCTCTTAGTCCAAAGGAAAGCGTCCTCTGGAACTACGACTGAGGGATCTGAGATGTCCTCACCCTCTATGCTCCTACCCCAGAGGTTCTCGTCTATGCTATATTTAGCGTGTTCTGCGGTAACTGGTATTCCCTTGGCCTTCGCGAAGGAGAGTTCCTCTTCCCTGGTCATCCCCCACACCCTAGCTGGTGCCAATATCCTGACATTAGGGGCTAACGCCTTTATGGCAAGGTCGAACCTCACCTGGTCATTCCCCTTGGAGGTGGAACCGTGGGCTATGGCTTCAGCTTCCTCCCTTTTTGCTACCTCCACCACCTTCTTAGCGATCAACGGTCTGGCGAGCGCTGTAGAGAGAGGATAGGAGCCTTCATATAAGGCGTTGAGCTTTATGGCGTAAGACACGAACTCTCTTGCAAACTCCTGCTTAGCATCCACAGTGTAGTGTTTACTTGATCCTGCCGCATAGGCTCGCTTCTCAATTGCGGAGAAATCATCTGGTTGTCCCACATCCACTGTGACAGTTACCACGTCTGCCTTATACTTCTCCCTGAGCCAGGCTATGGCCACGGTCGTGTCTAGCCCTCCAGAATAGGACAATACTATCCTCAACCCTCAAGACCGCATATTACCGCCAACGTCCCGCTTAAAAGATTATAACAGACGTGGAGTAACGCTATTCTTTATTTATAGAATGCTGAAGGATTCCTTTAACCTTTCCTTAAAGAATCGGACTTGGTCCTATTCTCGATGAAATACTCAAGGGCTCTCTTGATGAAATCCGACCTACTCTCCATTCCCAGTTCCGTTATGTATGAGTCCATTTCCCTTATCACTTCCTCTTTGAGCCTGATGCTGACCACCCTCTTCATACTGCCCCCTTAAATTAGTATTACCAATATATAAAACTTGAGACAACTCTAATAGAAGAAAACCATGCCTTCAGCTACCTGACTCTTCAAACCCGGTGGATTAAGCCGGAGATAAAACAGTTCTTGTATCGGATCGGCCTAAAAGAGTTAAAATCCTTAGTTGGTCACTAAGACTTGCGCTTTCTTGGCCTTCAGTTCTTGCCTTATCCTCTCTATTCTCTCCATCATATTCTTAATGGCTAAGGCTAGCACATCCTTGTGCGATTCCTTTACGTGTTCCTCGGCATCATCTCCAGAAAGAGTGAGATTACAGATCTCGCAGGTATATATGTTACCCTCAGCGCGCCTAACCAACGGCTTCAAATCCCTTGAGATCTCCTTAAGTATTGGGACAACCTTTCTAGCTCTAGGCTCTCCCCCACTCTTCTCTATTATTCTCTGGGCATACCCTCGCAGCTGGTGCTTTGAAATGTTATACCTATACGCCACCGTAGCTGGGCCCTCACCCTTCACTAGGTACTCCTCTAGGGCGTTAAGGAGGTAATCGTTACCACCCAGTACCTTTAACGCCACGTAGTTTACTAGGGATTTCACATCTATCTGTTTCATAGAAACCACACTACAAGACTCCTCTTCTACTCTGTGAGCTTAAAAGGAATCATGCTAGACGAAGTTCAATTTCTCGCCCTTGTAAGTCCTGACTTTAATCCCGCTACCCTCCCTGATTACACCTATCTCCCAAGCTTCGATATACTTCTGCAGTGTATCCATAACCTCTTGCTTGTTTTCAGGAGAGACAAATAGGATCATCCCTACACCCATATTGAATACCCTATACATCTCATGATGCGGGACTCCCGCGCTCTCAATGGCCTTAAACACCTGAGGCGGTTCGGGCATTACGATGTCGATCATGTATCTCGTAACCCTTCTTAATTTAGAGAAGGTCCCTCCAGTTATGTGAGCGGCTGCCTTAACCTCCTTCAGCACCTGGAGCACGGCCTTTACGTATATACGGGTTGGTCTAAGCAGCTCCTCCTCGTAGTCCTTAAGGCTCAACTTGCCTTGATCTATGAGCTTTCTAATTAGGGAGAAACCGTTGGAGTGAGGCCCTGAACTAGATAGACCTATTAACAGATCGCCTGGCTTCACCTCCCCACCTGTTTTCAGCTGCTCAGCAACACCGATCACGGTGCAGGCCAAGTCATATCCATTAACCACGTCAGGCATTACTGCAGTCTCCCCTCCCATTAATTTGACTAATCCCTCGTCTGCGCCCTTCAATATACCTTCTATCACTTGCCTAACCACTTCTTCGCTCGGGGAGTCCATGGCTAGGTAGTCCACTAAGGCCAGAGGTCTAGCACCAATACTCACGATATCGTTCACATTCATAGCGACGCAGTCGACTCCGGTGTTCCTAATCCTTCCAGTCCTCATGGCCAGTAAGGTCTTAGTCCCTACTCCATCCGTGTGTATTGCTAGGTTGAGGTTACCGTAGCGAAGAACGCCGGCGTAATGCCCAACCCCCAAGACAGTGGACTCATCGCCTTTGACCAATTCGGAGATCACTTGGTGGATCACCCTTAGCTTCTCAAGGTCTACTCCAGATCTAGCGTAGTCCACTAAAACTCACCTGACTTGGGAGACCAATTGACTGATACTCCTAGCGTATTGTTCCTCTCTCTCAGCTTATACGCATACCTCACACTCTCGCTTAAACGTACCTGCTCCTCCAAGTTCCTACCTATTTCCGGTCTATATATGAGCTTAACTTCTGAGCTGACCAAACTCACACATCGCTCTAACTTCTCAACAGCGTCATCACCTTCCGCTTCTATCTCAAGCGCCCTGGATCCCCTCGTTACCAGCGACATGCCCTCAAGCGAGATTGAACCGAAATAAACCCTGCATCCTATTTCCCTCATTTTACTGAGATCCATTGAAACCCTGTGTCCTGAGGCCATTGCCCTATTGAGTGGATATCCTCGAGGCGCCAGGGCCCAGACTACTGATCGCTCTTCATTTACGGCGAGAGACACTCTACTGAGGCGACCAGTAGCGGCATACTCGAAGAGTTCACCCAGATCCCCATCTATTCTTGGCAAGATCGCAGAGGCCTCCGGGTCTCCTAGTCTTGAGTAATACTCTATCACCGTGGGACCCCATAGGGTGGTGAGCATCATCTGTCCTGCCAGTATTCCACTGTATTCCTCCCCAGTCTCCCTCTTTATGGCATCCGTAGTCGCCTTAACGATCTCGAATGTACCCATGAACTCCTCCTCATTTATGAAAGGCAGTAACATCCCTGGGCCTGATATGGAGCCCATACCCCCTGTTTCTGGACCTATGCCATTAGCATAAGCGTGCTTGTAGTCCTGTGCCAGGGGGAGAGCCAAATGCGACTTACCGTCAGTTATAACGTGAAGAGTGTATTCCGGACCGAAAACCCTCTCCTCTATTATTACCTTATACCCCTCCTTGATCAGAGAGGCAACCTCCTTCACTCCCTTGCTCAGTGCGCTTCTCTTCTCCTGTGTCAAGTAGGCTTGCAAGTCAGCGGCCACCTTGACCCCTTTCCCCCCCACCTGCTCAGCCGGTTTCACTGCCACTGAGGCTCCGTATTCGGAAATGAATGATGCAGCCTCCTCTACGCTCCTAAATCCCCTGAACCTCAACCTTCCTGGGATGGAATACTTCCACATAAGCTCCCTCATCCAGACCTTAGACCTCTCCACCATGGAGCACTTGCTTGAAGCTCCAAGGACCGGGACACCTAATTCCCTCACAGCATCGCTTACGCCTCTGAACAGGGGCTCCTCCGGGCCTATGACCACGAGATCAGGGCTCACCTGACCCACTACTTGCTTTACCTCCTCCGGTGAGTTCACGTCTCCAATGTGATAAGACCCACCCGTGGATCTGACAATCTCGTCTATGCCTGGGTTCCTGTAGGAGGAAAAGGCGTAGACTCTGTAGGACCTTTCAGACCTCATTAGCCCTTCTGCTATCGCATTCTCCCGCGCTCCATCCCCTACCACGAGGGCCTTAATGGGAATCGCCTCCCTTAGGGTAAATCCTCGTCATACATCCTGTGCAGAGTTTCCTGTGCCCTATTACTTCCGTTAACCCTTCGAGGCTTAACCATGCAATGGAATCGCAGCCGATCATAGCAGATATCTTATCTTCAGGCAAATTAGCCGCTATTAGCTCACTCTCATCAGGGATCTCCACACCGAAAGGGCACCCACTCACTATCTTGGGACTACCTATCAGAACGTGGACCTCCTTGGCTCCAGCGTTCCTCAGGTTGAAAACAGTATTCTTAAGGGTGTTCCCTGTGACCATGGAATCATCGATTAGGATAATCCTCTTACCTCTTACAGCACTTCTAATCGGATTTAGCTTGAGTTGAACTCCTACGAGTTTCATGAATTGATCGGCCAAGATCATGGTCCTCTGCGGAGTCCCGGTCCTGACGAAGCCTAGGTCTAAGTCTAGCCCTAAAGCCCTAGCATACCCCACGGCGAAGGGCAGAGCAGTCTCTGGGACTCCTATCACCGTGTCCCCCATTATGGGCCTCTCCTTAGCTAATCTCTCTCCTATTTTAATTCTAATTTCATATATACTACTTCCGTTAACTTTACTGTCCAGTCTGGCCTGGTATATATACTCTATGGCACAATAAGACTCAAGAGGAGCTTTTACCCTAAGGCTTTCCACGCCGTACTTATCGATGAAGACCATCTCACCAGGCTCGATCTCTCTCCTGAACTCACCTCCCATCACGTCGAGTGCCACAGGTTCGGAGGCCACTATTCCCATATCGAAGCCGAACCCCCCTATTACTAGGGGTTGTAAACCCAGTCTACTCCTATACGCTGCTATTTTGCCGCTCCGTGAAAGGGCGATGAAGGACGAATAGTCCCCAAGTACTTCCACCGCTGCTCTAGGATCGCTAAAGACCATTTCTCCCACTGTTAAGGGATCAGCTGCTGTCCTTCCATCGATGGCTATGGACACACTGCCGTTATCAACTGGATAAACATCCCTCACTCCCGTGAAGCCTACCGAAGCCCATCCTTCCAATCCCTCAACATCCATATCCTCCACCCTAATCCTCTCCGCTTTAGTGGAGATCCCTATCCTACTTAGTAGACTCAATCCTGCAGTGGACTGACCTCTGTGCTGAAGCGCAACTAAACCGTAGTAAGTGAACCGTGAGACGTTCCAGACTTCATCGAAAGCGAAAATCCCCAATAGACCCGCCACTTCAGCCACCCCTCTTAAAGACTTGCTCCAGATCACTGATTTTATACCTCTTCCTAAGGGGATAGATGCCGGTGAAGCAGGCCGCGCAAAGATCTTGTCTTCCTATAGCCTTAACCATTTCCTCTACCCCCAAATACTCTACCGAGTCAGCCCCTAACTCTTTGGCTATGTCCCCCTCGTTTCCCCTATTGGCTATTAACTCCTCCCTAGTGGGAATGTCTATGCCCATGTAGCAGGGATACTTTATCATGGGAGAACCAACCCTTATGTGCACTGCATTGGCGCCTGCGTCCCTAATGGAGTTAACTAAATTTCTCATAGTATTTCCTCTAACTATAGAATCGTCCACTAGGACAACAGACCTACCCTTGACTGCCTTCTCTATAACGCTGAACTTCTCGAACAGGAGGTTGAGTCTGGCCTCCTGAGATGGGGCTATGAAGGTTCTCTTGACTAAGGGATTCCTATATAGACCCTCAACCAAGGGTATACCGCTCTCTGAGGAGAAGCCTAAGGCCATTATCCTACCGGAATCAGGGACGGGGATCACTACGTCAGCCCTAGCAGGGTGACTCTTAGCAAGCTCCACCCCTAACCTGAACCTAGCCTCATAAACCGAGAGACCATCAATTGTAGAGTCAGGCCTTGCGAAGTATATATACTCGAAGGAACACATAGCCGGGTTCCTCTTCCTTAAGAGGAGACTCTTAACTTCCCCGCCCCTCACTATTATAACTTCCCCGGGTCTGACGTCCCTTTCTACACTCCCCCCCACATGTCTTATCGCGGCGTCTTCTGAGGCGAAAATGAAACCGCCATTGACCTTACCCATAACTAAGGGTCTAAAACCTGATGGGTCTCTGAACGCTATTAGGTCATCCCGAGAAGTCATGAGGACCACAGCATATCCCCCGTCCGCGACTTCCATGAACCTAGCCACGGCCTCCTCAAAGGAGTTACCTTCTCTCAGAAGGCGGGATAAAAGCTCGAGCATCACCTCTGTATCAGTTCGGATCCCCTTTTGGGTGAGTCCTAGGGAGGAGCCTATCTCCCTGAAGTTAGTAATAGTCCCATTAAAAGCTAGGGATAGACCTCCTATCACCATCGGCTGAACTTCCGCCAGTGTAGAGTCCCCAGTGGTGGAGTACCTAACGTGACCTATGCTGAGCTCGGAACTACCGAGGGACTTGGAGTTTATTACCTCTTCCACTAATCCCAATCCCTTCCTCAGTAAGATCCTACCCCTGTGGAGAAAGGCTAAACCGGCTGATTCCTGACCTCTGTGCTGAAGCGACTTAAGGGCCTCTAGGGAAATGAAAGTGGCTTCCTCCGCAGCAACTCCGACTACGCCGCAGTGTTCCCTTAACTCCCTCATCTGACCGCCTCCTCTAACGACCTTAAATTACGTTCCACATGATCCTTGACATCGATCTTAACTTCGTCCACCTCTACGAATTGGGAGTCATTAACCTCCCCGATCACAGAGGCGTGAATTCCTACCTCCCTGCATGCCTTTATTACGCCTTCGGGTTCCCTCACTAAGGCTATAGCCCTGCCCTGCGCTTCCGAGAAGAGTTTCTCCACAACGTCGGATGTGGTTGAGGGTATGGAGCGGGACTTCAAGGAAACGCCAAATCCTCTCAAGAGGAAGGGCATCAAGGAACCCAGCAGGCCTCCTCGGTTCACATCCTTGACAAATAGGATGTTACCGTCCTCTACCTGTTTCACCAATACGTCCGATATCATTTCCACTTCCTTAAGCCTGGCCTTGGGTATACCTCTACATTTGCCTGTGAGTTGACAGAGCAGGGATCCGTTCATCTCCCCTCTGGCTAAACCCAACTGCATTAACCGGCCTGGCTGGAACGAAGGTCTCAGGAACTTACCGTTTGAGAGACCTACCATTACCACTAGTGGGGTGGGTCTTATGGGTTTTCCCTCAGGGCTCTCGTTATGGAAGGACACCTTCCCACCTACTATGGGGACTGAGAAGAATTTGGAGGCCTCAGCTATCCCTCTCAGTGCATTGAGGAAATCACCGTAGACTTCCCTGCTCTTAGGGTTCCCAAACTGAAGGTGATCCACTGCAGCTACTCCCTTAGCTCCTACGGTGGCTAAATTGAGGTAGGACTCGGCGAATATCCCCTTGCCGCACTCGTAAGGGTCAAGGGAACACCAGACTGGATTAGCATCCCCTTTAATGGCAACGTATTTGCCATTGTCTAGCTCCAGGAGAGATGCGTCAGCCTCTCCTGGTTTGATAACTGTGGAAAGGCCTACTTCATAGTCGAACTGGGAATAGGCCCATTCCTTACTCCAAAGGGCTGGATGCCTGAATACTAGGGCTATAGACTCTCGCATATCGACTTCAGCGTCGCTCCCAGGTGACCTGAAACTGTCCTCTGGGTCCCAGGAGTATAAAGGGGGATTCAACAGCAAACTAGAGGGGATCCTCACTACTTCCTCGCCCTTATACTTAAAGACGACGTCCCTTTGATCCACGACTTCCCCGATCACCGAACATGGGTATTCATAATACTCAAATGCGCCGCAGACTTCATTCACTCTCGAAGGATCAACGGCGTAAAGCATTCTCTCCTGTGTCTCCGACACTATCATTTCCGCTGGGGTAAGCTGAGAAACACGTAAGGGCAGCCTGTCCAACTCGATGGTGAGCCCTAAGCCGTTGGCCATTTCAGTGGCTGCCACTGCAAGTCCTCCTCCTCCTAAGTCCTTTATAGCCTCGACTCTATCCGCGATCTCGAGAGTGGCGTCCAGTATGATCTTCCCAGCGAATGGATCAGCGATCTGAACAGCGCCTATCTCATCCTCGCCGCTGAGACCTCTGGAGGCGAAAGAGGCTCCCCCTAACCCATCTATTCCCGTGAGACCTGCAATTACTAGCTTAAGTCCGGGCCTCTTCACTACACTGGGCACTATCCTATCGCGCCTCACGAGGCCCAATGCAGCTACGTCCACTAGAGGATTTGAGTCAAACGAGGAGTCAAAGTCCAATTCCCCCGCCACTACGGGGACGCCTATGGAGTTACCGTAAAACCCTATCCCTGCTATTATGTTCTTGAGGAGCCACTTGTTTCTGGGCCTGCTGAGATCGCCCACTCTGATCATGTCCAGCAGAGCTATGGGCTTGGCTCCCTTACTTATTACGTCCCTTATTACTCCTCCCACCCCAGTAGCTGCACCGTTGAATGGGTCAATGGCTGAAGGATGGTTATGACTCTCAACCTTCAGGATCAGAGCCCAGCCGTCCCCTATGTCAATGGCCCCTGCGTCCTGCCAATCCTCTATACCCATTAATACCTTGTCAGAACGAGTGTTGAAGTTCCTCAGGAAAAGCTTAGAGGACTTATAGGAACAGTGTTCCGACCAAAGAGCGTCTAGCACTGCCAATTCGGCTTCGTTGAGTCTCCTCCCCAGAGATCTCTCGGCCATTTCCACCTCTCGCTGTGAAAGTGCGATCCTCAATATAGCAACCCCCTTAACATCATCAACCCATCCGGCTCTCCAAAGGGGACTACATGGGGGAAGGATGCTCTCTCAGGATGGGGCATTAAGCCCACCACGTTACCTTCCTCATTAGCCATCCCTGCAATGTTGAGTATGGAACCGTTGGGATTACTGCTTTCTTCAATCCTTCCCCTCTCATCGCAGTAGGCGAGGAAGGCTAGCCTCTTAGCTTCCTCTAAATTATCTGAGTAGTACCGCCCCTCGGCGTGAGCTATGGGGAGTCTGAGCACCTCCTTCCTCAAGGCTTTGGTCAAAACAGTGTCCCGTCTGAGCACTCTCAAGTGGATCCACTTACTCACGAATCTCATATTAAGGTTGGGAAGTAGTGCACCTCTGAGCAAACCTGCTTCTACTAGTATTTGGAAGCCATTGCATATACCAATGACTGGCTTACCCTCACTTGCCATAGTCCTTAAGTGCTCCACCATGGCAGTCCTGCTGGCCACTGCTCCCGCCCTAAGATAATCTCCGAAACTGAACCCGCCAGGGAGAATCACCGCATCATATTTATCCGGTCCGAAATCCTTGTATCTGACCAAGGACCCTTGGATTCCTGCCATTTTCAGGGCCTTTAGCACGTCCAGTTCGCAGGTGGTCCCAGGGAATTTAATTACCGCAACTACCCTTATCCCTACTCACCCTTATTGTCACTTCGTGAACTATGGGGTTGTATAGCCTAGCCTCTTCAACCACCTTCCTGGCTACACTCTCAGCTTCCTGTGGTGAGTTGGCTTCAACGAAAAGCCTGAAGTACTTGCCGGCTCTAGTGGATTTCACCAACGAGGATATCCTAGCTACCGCATACTTCTGAATCGTTTCTCCTTCAGGGTCTCTTATTCCCTCCTTATTAGTTACTAGTACCTCTACTACATACACTCTCAATCACCTAGAGATCTTAGCTAAGAATTCGGCGTAAGATTTCTTGACCATATCTAAGGGGGCTCCACTCCTGTAAAGGTCCTTATCGTATATTCTACCAGAGGCGGCATCCCTGACCCTCATGGAGTCTAAGGTTATCTCGTCCCCAACCTTGAGTTCACCTTGGTTTGTCCTGCCGAACTCCAACTTGAAGTCATACAGTAGTAATCCCTTAGACTCAAGGAAAGGGTTGAGGACCTCATTGACACGGTACATAATACGTTCGATCTCTTCAGCCTCCTCTTTAGTCATGAGCCGGAGGTACCTCATGTGGTGGTAGTTCAAAAGTGGATCGTGTAGTTCGTCGCTCTTGAGGAAGAATTCGACCACAGGAGGGTCAAATCTCTCACCTTCCTTAATGGGTAGCCTCTTGATGATTGAGCCTGTGGCTATATTCCTCAACACGACCTCCACCGGTATCATCTTAAGCTTCTTCACTATCATACTCCTCTCGTCATACATACCCACGTAATGGGTAGATACTCTACCCTCGATTAATCTGAACAATAGAGCTGAGGTTTGAGCGTTGAGAACTCCTTTTCCTTCGAGGATGTCCTTCCTCCTACCATCTCCAGCTGTAATTGAGTCCTTGAACCTCAAGAGGACTAGGTCACCCTCGTAAGACCAGACCTCCTTAGTCTTTCCCTCAGCTAGCTTGTCTCCCATATGTACCCTTTTACTAGGACATTTTAAAATCTATGGTGATATATGGAGGAATAGGATGTAGAAATTTACTTATTTGAGTAAACACTATTTAAAGGATTTCACTGCTCTACTGTCCATATGGAACAAGTGACCATTGAGGAGTTCTCCAAGATCGAGCTGAGAGTGGGCGTGGTCAAGTCGGCTGAGAAGATCGAAGGAACCAGACTCATCAGGTTACTCGTGGACATAGGAAAGGAGGTTAGGCAGATAGTCTCAGGGATAGGCGATCACTATTCGCCGGAGCAGTTGGTCAACAGAAACGTAGTGGTCGTAGTCAACCTGAAACCAAAAAGGATAAGGGGGTACGAAAGTCAAGGCATGATATTAGCTGCTGAATGCAAGGAGGAGGGAAGGGAAGAGGGTCCCCCAGTCTTACTCACAACTTTGCGGGAAGTCCCAGCGGGTTCCAGAGTATGTTGAACCCCTTTGAAGAGCTTAAAGTCCCTATGAAAGTAGAGGACTTCAAGAGGTCCTTCGTTAGAAGAGCCAGCAGGGTTCAGGCGAAAAACGCGTGGGATAGGAACGAGAAATTGCTTAAGATCCTCGAAGGTCAAATCGAAAATTACAGAAGTTTTATACTCTCTTTAAGAGAAAAAATCTTGATCCATCCGTTTTACGCCCAGTTATTCGAACTCAGAGTAGGGGGAGAGGGGGAGGAGCGAATAGATAAGACTCTAGCAGCCACGAGGATAGCCCTGAAAATACTCAGGGATCACGCGAGAGTTAGGCGAGGCGAGAGCGGGACGTATTCAGAAGTTATAGGACGCGTTTTCTCCGTCCTCAGCAGAAAGGGGAGGGATATGGATAGGCTCATAGATACGGTGCTATACTTGGAGAAACTGGATTACATTGACCCCGATGAGAACACGGTAATAATCGCGGGCCCGCCTAACTCCGGGAAATCCTCTATAGTGGCAGCTATCTCCACGGCTAAACCAGAGATCGCCTCATACCCTTTCACCACTAAGGAGATACATGTGGGTCATATAATACTTAAAGATGTAAGAATTCAGGTGCTGGACACTCCAGGTATTCTCGATAGGCCATTGACGGAGAGGAACCCGATAGAGAAGAGGGCTATCGCTGCCCTAAAGAGCCTAAAAGGAGTAGTAGTTGTGATCCTAGACGTTTCAACAGAGTCCATATATACAGCGGAGGAACAGTTGCGAGTCCTCAAGGATATAGTCAACGTATCATCCAATAAGAAACTGATCGTCGTGATGAATAAGGTAGATCTTCTGGACACTCGTTTACATACCGAGATCTCTGAGGGAATTAAAGAAATGGGATTGGAAGCCTTAGAGACGAGTGTTAAGCAAGGAAGAGGATTAAGGAAGTTAATTGAAGAGATCTTGGAATTCTTCTCATAACAATCCTAGATCGCTCTCTCGCGAGCTACGGGGAGTCAGTGTTCTACCCTGTTAATGCTCAATACTCTACTTTGGCTTTAAACATCTAGCGTGTTTTCTGCAAGTTCGACTCTCCCTAGTCCTCTTTGCTCCAAAACTCCTTCCAGACCCACGAGGGAGAGAGGTGAATAGGGAGATCAGCAGTTATGGAGTTCAACAATAAGAATCCAAGATGTCCTGGATAACTTTCTCCCCCTTTTCGAAACCATCATTGTAAGAGAAAACGATCTTCGCGGTCTCCCTCTCTAAGGAAAGGCTCAGGTCGGAGAGCTGTGAAAGTTGAGCCACCTTTCCCTCAACATTAACGTATATCCCTTCGTTCTCTCTCTCGTAGTATGGAGAATCCATGAGCATGCTGACTAGCACATCGCCGTCGTATTGAGCTAAAACTTGATGTAGTTCCCTTCTCCTGGCACTTATCTTCCTGGCGCACTCTCCCTTCACATCCCTTTTATACCTTTTGTAGCCCTGCCTATAAACCAAGGGTCTAACGAATTTTTCCCCAAGATACTTTAAGGAACTGAAGATCAAATGCTCATCTAGACTGAGGAAGTCGCTTATTCTAGTTGGGACCTCTATTATTCCACGGTCTATGAGTTTAGCCATTGCGTAAGATGCCACAGAATTATACATGGCCACAACACTGTGGAAATAGACCGTCCTGAACATGTAACTCCTCGAGAGGAGGAACTGTTCGGCAGCTGGTACTCCCTTCTCCTCTATGGCTATCTTACCGTCGATGTAAGTTAGGACTCTCTTGATCCTGTCGAGCTCGAAGTTCCCATATCCTACTCCAGCATAATAGGAGTCCCTCAAGAGGTAATCAGACCTATCTGCATCCATGGAGCTAGAGATTAGCACTGAAACGAACTTCTCCTCCTCGCTCTTCGGCGACTCTTGCAGGACCCGCGATGAAAATTCCACAGTGTCACTGATGTGAGTCTTCTTACCTATGGCTTCAATCTCCTTACTGAAGACTTCGTTTATCAGCTTAACGCCGTATTTGACATGGGTCTTCTTACCCAAAAACTCTACAGATCTTCCCATCTGTTCCTTCAATAAGTAAATTGAGTCCTCAAAGGTGTGAGAGAAGGGCATGTGACCCACATCGTGTAAGAGGGCTATAGTACCTGCCAGTCGTATGAAGTCCTCGGTTAGGAAGTCTAGGCTTATCTTACTCTTTATCCACTGGCAAAAATCCTTCGTCAATTCCATGGCGCCTAGACTGTGCTCGAATCTAGTATGGTGCATCCCTGGGTAAACTAGATAGGCGAAACCGGTCTGGTGAATATGTCTAAGTCGCTGGAAAAAGGGAGAGGATATGACTTTGAGAGCGTCATCGTCAACGTCTATGAAGCCGTGAATGGGGTCTCTGATACTCTTTCCCATAGCCTAAATGAAGAGTCAGAGAAATTAATCTCCTCACTCAACAGCTCCTCATTCGTATTAGGTTCACAGTTTTCCCTTCCACCTCTTGAGGGCATTGTCTCACATGGGGCCTAAGAAAACTGAGAGTAAATTCCTACTGATTAGGAGAAAACGAAGTTAAAGCCTCGAGGATCACGTGGGCTCCTTCTATCACCTTTCTATCCAGTTGCTCTTTAGCTATCCAGTCGCCACCCGTGGAGAGATTGTCGCTCACTATAAGCACCGCACTTGATCTCACCTGCCTAAGCTTAGATACTAAGAATAGAGTTGCACATTCCATCTCCACTGCTATAACCCCCCTTTCTGACCACCTTTTGACGAACTCTCTATCCTCAGCATAAAACGCGTCACTAGAGAATACGTCTCCCAGCCTATGCCCTAGACCCTTGGCCCTTAGTCTTCCAACTACGTGAGAGGTCAAGGCAAAATCGGGAACAGCCGATAAGGCCACATCCTCACCTACGTATTGCCTGAAGATACCCCCTAAGTTGTAGGAGGCGCTCACGGGGACTATGTAGCTTCCCAATTCAATCTCCTTAGCTAAGGCTCCAGCAGTCCCATATCTAATGAAAGTCCTGCCACCCAGCTGAATTAACTCCTCTAAAACTATATCTATAGAAGGACCTCCTATACCATGGGCAGCTACGGTCACTCTCTCGCCGTTATACTTCCCAGTGTAGACCAAGAAAGACCTGTTCTCGTTAATGAGAATGGGATTCTCCAGCACTGAGGATATAGCCCTCACTCTCCCTGGATCACCTGCTACCATTACCCTCTCTGCTACCTCACCTTTTCTAGCTAAAATGTGAACGGGCGACATGTAATAAAAAACGCCAATCAATATATAAATTAGCACAGCCTAACATTGAATTCATGAACATAGGCGAACTGTCTCCGGACCTAGAGATAGAGACAACCCATGGTAAGTTAAGGCTGAGCCAGTTAAGAGGGAAGAAGGTGATCCTATATTTCTATCCTAAAGCCTTCACCTCAGGATGCACCAGAGAGCTCCAGAGGTTCGTAGAGCTGTATGATGATTTCAAGAAACTCAACGCGGAGGTCATAGGGGTGAGTGTTGACGACCTGGAAACGGTTAAGAAGTTCGCAGAGAAATATGGTGCCAGGTTCCCCCTAGCAGCGGATAAGGATAAGGTCGTAGCTAATACCTATGGTGTCCTCAACGATAGAGGGACTAGCGCACAGAGGATCACCTTCGTGTTAGATGAGAAGGGGAGAGTGATCGAGATCCTGAGGGGCCTGAGGAAGGCAGAGGAACACGCAGATAGGGCATTGGAAGTAGTGAGGAAAGGAAAACCCTAACCCCCATTTCCCGTTTTTCTCCTCAAAAGGAATTCTACGATGGGGTAAACGGATTCCTCTTCCTTGGGGGAGAGATCGAAGGTGGCTAAGGGCTTAACCGCACCTATGACCCTAGAGGACCTAAGGGCGTAAGACGAAGATAAGAGGGAAACAGCCACCCTATAGTCTTTGGCCGAGTAGATTATAGCCTTTCCAGGTGAAACTGCGATCACGTAGTCCACGTTGAGCGAGGACTCTGTGGGGGACGCTGCGTCGTTATAGGACTCTATCAGTACGTGCTCATTAACCTCCATCTCCATCCTAACTAAGGGATCTGCTATCGTCCAGGACTTTTGCACCAACTCCTCTATTAAGGTGGTCTCCACCTCGAAAGCCCTGAATTTCGCAACTAAGCGATCGAGGAGCGGAGTGAGAGATCTTATGCCCTTTGTTCTGTAAATTGAGCTGTAATAGACCTGACTTCCCCACGGGGATTCCATCCTCACCATAACCCTTATCCCCCCCTCTAAGCTCTCATATAGAGTCCACCTGTAGTTGAGTAGCTCTATGTCAGGTGGGACAAGGAGAACACTGAAAGGGTTGATCCTCTTAGGATCTTGACCACTCTCACTGGTGTACTTCAACGTATCGCCACCCATGAGGACGCCCGTTTCTAAGCTCTTCATCAAGGCATCGAAGCTATACCATCCATTGAATCCCGCTACTGGCTTCAATGGGAAAAAGTTCAGCCCCACCTCATTGAACTTCCTGAGCAGATAGATCCCGACAGTAGTCTTGCCTGAGTCAAAGGGAAGTAGACCAACTATCAGGATCCTCATGGCCTTCAATACCTCGAGTTTGTTGGTCCCTTACTTCGCTCCTATTTGATTGAACCTAGTTCCCTTAAGAAGGTTGTGCTGGATATTCTCGTCCATGAAAGCCTTTAGGAGCTTCGACCAACTCGCCGTCAACGTGAATCCCCTTCCATCTCCTTGCGAAAACGGATGCACTCGAGCTCATCTTACAAATCCTCGATGGTCATAGATTTAAACACTTTGCTTTATAACTAATGGCAAAAATCCCATGCTTTCTTTCACTGTCAGTCCAAAACAGAGATCAGAACTTCTTAAAAACCGACCGCCTTATATCTACTCGAGTTTCATGTCCGATAGAGCAGAGAGAGTCATCGAGATAGCGAGGAAGAGGGGAATATTTTGGCCTTCCTATGAAATATACGGAGGAGTGGCTGGGTTATATGACCTGGGGCCCGTGGGGATCAGGATAAAGAACAACATAGTCGCCCTCTGGAGGAAATTATTCGTCGAGGAGAACCAGGACTTCGTAGTTGAAATAGAGACCCCTGTTATAACGCCATTAGCAGTCCTACAGGCTAGCGGTCATGTGGATAACTTCACGGATCCAGTAGTTCAATGCCTTAAGTGCCGTAGAGTCTACAGAGCAGATCATCTAGTGGAACAGGTAACAAGACTCAACACTGAGAGGATGAGGGTTAATGAGCTCGAAGAGATCATTTCCAAAAGAGGATTGAAGTGTCCCAACTGCGGAGGGGAATTGGGCGACGTTAGGACTTTCAACCTACTTTTTGAAACCAATATAGGACCCTACGGCGACTCGAAGGGATTCTTCAGGCCTGAGACAGCACAGGGAATTTTCACAGCCTTCAAAAGGGTATTCGAGTCCTTCAGAGAAAGACTGCCACTGGGAGTAGCACAGGTGGGTAGAGTGGCTAGGAACGAGATCTCCCCTAGACAGGGGTTGATAAGACTGAGGGAGTTCACCATAATGGAGGTGGAGTTCTTCTTCGATCCATCCTCAGATGAGGGACCTCCTATGGAAAGACTGGGAGACTTGAAGGTGAGGATATTGAGAGGGGAGGACAAGCTAAGGGGTGGAAGTCCCATGGAATTGAAGTTAAAGGAGGCTGTGGACGAGAGGATCGTAAATAACCCATGGATGGGTTACTGGATGGGAGTTGCCTCAAAGTTCGTAGAGGCGCTTGGAATTCGAGGACAATACACATACTTCGAGGAGAAATTGCCTGAGGAAAGGGCGCACTACTCAAGCCAAACTTTCGACCAGATAGTGGTGGTCGACGACGAGAGGATAGAGATCTCAGGGCATGCATACAGAGGGGATTACGATCTATCCAGGCACATCCAGTTCAGTGGTCAGGATCTGACTGTCTTCAGGAAGTTCGATAGGCCGAGAGAGGTGGAAAAGGAAGTCTTAGTTGTGGATAAAGTGAAGCTTTTCTCAGGGGACAGGGAGAGGGCTAAGGAGTTCCTTGAGAGGATCCAGGGCATGAGCCAAGCTGAAATCTCTCGGCTTTTAGACTCCGATGCATTGATCAGCGGGCTCAAAGTTAGGGACTTCATAACGAAAGAGAAGAGGAGGGAGAGAGTTACGGGCGAGAGGATAGTACCTCACGTGGCGGAACCGTCTTTCGGTGCGGAGAGGTGCCTATATGTGTCCTTGCTCTCCTCGTTAAAAGAGAGGGAGGGCAGAAATATACTATCTCTACCCTATGAAGTCTCACCTTATAAGGTGGCGGTCTTCCCCCTCCTAGAGAGGGAAGAGATCGTAGCTAAGTCCCTGAGAATATATGAGAAGGTTAGGTTGTTTTATCCTACGATCTTTGACTCCAAGGGAAGCATAGGTAAGAGATATGCGAGAGCCGACGAAATAGGCGTGCCTTTCGCCGTAACCATCGATGTACGAACACTTTCGGACGATACTGTGACGATCAGGAGCAGGGATACATGGGAACAGGTCAGAGTAAGAGAAGAGAGCATATTAGGGTCTCTGGATAGATTATTCAAAGGAGAATCTCTGGAAGCAGTAGGAGAGAAGGTGATGGAGTGATGTCCTCTGAAAAGAAGGAGGAGAAAGTAGATATAAAGTCCTTGGTAAGCATCATTCCCCCTGCCTCAGCCATGAGACAGGAGAGGAAGCAGGTAAAGGAGAAGAGAGTTAAACTCAGGAGAAGGATTGACCTAGATAAGGGGTTCGTGACTCTGTCCTCTAGATTAGCCAGTGAATTAAATGTGAAGGAGGAGGTGGAGATCTCAGTGAAAGGGAGGAGAGGGAGGTTCAAGATATTAATACAGGACAACGTTCCAGAGAACGAGGTGTGGGCTTCCGCGGAGGACATGAAAGAAATAGGGTTTGAGGACAACAGCGTAGTAACCGTAAGGGGGATCAAATGAACAAACATGAAAGGGCAATAGACCAGGCCTTCTCTGAACTCGATGAGATCTTAGAGGAACACACGAATTGCCTAGAGGAGGGAGAGAATTTACTGGCCTCAGGTTACCTCGATAGCGACAGGGCATCTAAGCTCCTCCTGAAGATGAGGAGGACTAGGGGGAAGCTCCTCTCGGAGATAAAGAGGATAATCGAAAACCTCGAGAGTACTAAAAACCGGGAGATGAGGGATATGGCGTTAGGTGTACTGAACTATTTGGCCCTAGTAGGATTAGACGACGAAATTAACATCATTACGGAAATCTCAAGGAGGATGCATGAGGAGAGTGGGAACCGAGAGTTCGAAGAGGACATAAGCCAAATAAAGGCGATGAAGGAGAGACTGCTTCAGTTTAGTTTTTAACGTTACATCCGCTCAGGTTAGTGAAGTCAGTTGGATGAAAACATCGCATACTCCACAATTGAGGAGTATTTACAGAGGATAGTTGACAAGGGAATAGACGAGATCAGGCTGTTTTACGAGGGTCTCTCTAAATACGAGGAATTGAAGGGAGAACACTCAATGAGTTTTTACTCGAAGGTTGAGGGTATTAAGAATTCCATTGAGGACGAGAAGGACAAGCTAGGAGAGTATATAGTAAGGGTTGGGCCAGCGTTGCTTCAAAAGGAACTTTACATAGATATACTCAAAGACTTGGAGAAAATAGCACAGAACTTAGACGCAGCTGTATATAGACTGGCTACCCTTTTGAGCAGAAAGGAGGAGATGGATGAGTTCTCCCACAGGCTTCTAATGAGGATAACCGAGAAACTACTGGCTAATATGACCCACATAATGGAGGCCCTAAGGTTTCTTTCAATAAATCCCAAGAACTCGATATCATATTGTAAGAACGTCATAAAAATCGAGGGAGAGGTGGACGAGCTGTATAGGCAACTGGAGCTGAGGCTCTTCGAGAGACCCGAGAGAAACATGATCTACCTAATGTTAATGAAGGACGTTACGGATAGGTTAGAAGACAGCGTAGACCTACAGAAGAGCATAGCTGACTCTATAAACTATATTGCCATTCAGAGAAGCTAAACATGAAAGGAACGCTGCTGAGCGATAGAGTGGTCGTATTCGACCTAAGAGAGGCTAAAGAACTGTACTCGCTGGGTTTCTACGGAAAACCTTTAGGTGAGAACAAACCCCGCGAAGTGAAGTCTCCCCTAGAACTCTCCCTCATAGAGGCGCTTTATCTCCAATCTAAGGGAGTGCTTGAGGTCATTTACGGGGATAGAAAGCTAACAACGAATGAACTTAAAGCCGTAGGTAACTCTAAATCCCAACGATTCGATCAGCTTTACTACGTGTATAGGGACTTAAGGGATAAAGGATACGTAGTCAGATCTGGGGCTAAATACGGTTCAGACTTCGCGGTCTACACTGTAGGCCCAGGGGTGGAACATGCCCCCTACCTAGTAACCGTAGTAGATGTCAGGGCCAAGCTCTCGCCCACTGAGCTCATGGGGTTTGGAAGAGTTTCCCACAGTGTCAGGAAGAGACTGATCCTTGCTTTCGTAGATGCGGAAAGGGAAAGAGTAGAATACGTAACATTTAAATGGGAAAGGGTATAATGTCTACTAGATGCTCTGGAGGTTAACGCGAGTTGTCTCATCGGCATGACGTAGTAAGTAGAAGACCTCCTAGGGTAGAAGAAGGAGAACCCAAACCAATGCCTCTAGGTGAAAAGTGCAACTACCTATGCCCCTACTTTAGGTGTAACAAGAAGGCCTTAATGATAACCATGAAGTATATGAAGGGGAATCCATATAAGGTCGGCTTCTGCAGATGGGCAGGAGACGTATGTATAACTGGCGATTGTCAGTATGCCTACTGTGAAAAGAGAGCCCTTCTGCCAGGTAATAAATGCGCATTCGCCATGAGGAGGAGCAATGGAGAGGACATAGAAAAGGAACTGGAGAAACGGGAAGACTTCGAGGACTCAGTCAAGAGGATCCTGTCAAAGAAGCTTGGCCGCAAGGACGTGGACCTATTTTAGGATTCCACCTTTTATATAACGTATTTCTAACTCCTATTAAATCTAATGACTTACCCACGATGAAGTCAACAATATCGCTTACATCGTTTATTCCGGTATAGAAAGCTGGGGAAGCGGGCATTATTATTCCACCAGCTCTAGACACCTGAAGGGCATTCCTCAGTTCTATGGTACCCAAAGGGGTCTCCCTTAGGACGAGCACTAGTCTACCCTTGACCCTGAGCACATTAAGCGCGGTCCTAGATACTAGATTCGATGCTATTCCGGAGGCTATCTCTGCTAGGGTCCTAATGCTGCAGGGAGATACTATCATCCCCTTCATTAAAAAACTGGAACTGGATATTGGAGCTTCCAACTCGTCCTCTTCATATATATAGGCCGCTAAACTCTTCAATACACTAGGCAGATCTATTCCACACTCTACCTGGGCTGTCCTGATTGCTCCCCTAGTATAAACGACGTGTACTTCGTAACCATAGGACCTCAACACTTGGACAGTCCTTATGCCGTAGGGGATCCCGCTAGCACCTGTTATTCCTACAGTGATTGCCTCCTTCCTCTCACCTGCTCTTGACTCCTCAACCATGAGCTCAACCACTGCTCATAACATCTCCTGCTGCAAAAAACTTTAGGCTTATTGTTGCAACACGTCTTGATTACTATGGGGTTGGACTTTATGAGGGTCCCACAGTGAAAGCATCTTAACTGCGTTACCGCAGCGGTGACTTCCATGGGCATTCTAATCGATCCTATCTACAACGCCTTACCTATTTATGTAAAGGTTTTAAACAACCTCCCATAAGGTGATTTATAAGCTACTTCGAGAGTTACTACTGAGAACCTTGAAAGGAGTGGAAGAGAAGAGCATAAGTAAGTATATAATTAAGGAAACGATGGATGATTGGTTAGATGTAGTAGATCAAGACGTAGTCATAGTGGGGGCAGGCCCTTCAGGAATGGCGGCTGCATACTACTTAAGTAAGGCGGGGCTGAGAACGACTGTCTTCGAGAGAAGACTGAGCTTCGGAGGAGGTATAGGAGGGGGAGCTATGCTTTTCCACAAATTGGTCATAGAGGAACCTGCAGACGAGATATTAAAGGAGATCAGGGTGAAGGCGAAAGAGGTGGAGAGTGGAGTGTTCATAGTGGACTCTGCGGAGCTAATGGCTAAGCTAGCCTCCGCAGCTATAGATGCGGGAGCCAGGATAATCCACGGTGTCACTGTTGACGATGTGATATTCAGAGAGAACCCGCTTAGGGTCACTGGGGTCGCAGTGGAGTGGACCGCAACCCAGTTAGCTAATCTGCACGTAGATCCCATTTTCATATCAGCTAAAGCGGTCGTGGATGCCACAGGCCACGACTGCGAAGTGATAGCGGTGGCGGCCAGGAAGATCCCTGAGCTGAATATAGTAATCCCAGGGGAGAGGTCAGCATATAGTGAAATGTCAGAGAAGTTAACGGTGGAAAATACTGGTCCAGTGGCGCCCGGACTCTACGCTACTGGAATGGCAGTGACTGAAGTTAAGGGATTGCCTAGAATGGGTCCTATCTTTGGAGCCATGTTACTCTCAGGGAAGAGAGTAGCTGAGCTCATAATTCAAGACATAAGGGTGGAAACCCATTAGTTAAGCTTTTTTCCTCCTCGAGATCACTTGGAACCATGTCAACGCAAAGGGTGAAGATCTCAGAGAAGGCAGAGGGGGTGATACAGAGAGTGAAAAGTAACCAGCTCATCGGCAGGAGGGAAGTGAAGCTGAGGGTATTCCACGTAGGAATGGGGACTCCTTCAAGGGAGGAAATAAGGAGGTCCCTAAGCGAAGCTTTCTCAGCTAAGCCGAATCTGGTCGTAGTAAAGAAGATCACCGGAAGCTATGGTACGTCAGTATCAAATGCGGTAGTATTCGTCTATGAATCAGAGGATCAGATGAGGAAAGTGGAACCGGAATACCTGCTCAAGAGGGGCAAGAAGGAGGAGAAGAATGCCTAAGGAACAAATTAAGGCTGTAGTGAGGACTTACTATGAGGTTAAAGAGGGTTCCGTGAAGCTAAGGAACAAGAAGTGTCCTAGATGTGGAAGCGTAATGGCGCACCACACGAAACCGAGGGAGAGGTGGGCTTGTGGTAAGTGCGGCTACACAGAGTTCATAACCAAGAAGGGTAGCTGATGATAGTCCTTGGGATAGAGTCCACAGCTCACACGTTCGGCGTGGGAATCGTTAAGGATTCGCCCCCCTATATACTCTCTAACATAAGGAGGACTTTCATCCCTAAAGAAGGAGGCATGAGACCTGGAGAGGTGGCTCGGCACCATGCTGAAGTGGCCCCTGGTGTGGTAAGGGAGGCCCTAGAGAAGGCCGGTGTCAGCATAAGGCAAGTCGATGCTATAGCCGTGTCTCTAGGACCAGGATTGGGTCCTGTCCTGAGGATAGGGGCCACTGTAGCGAGAGCTTTAGCCTTAAAGTATGCTAAGCCCTTAGTGGGGGTCAATCACGGTATAGGTCACATAGAGATAGGTAGATTGATCACCGGCTCAAGGGATCCTCTAATTCTCTACATATCAGGCGGCAATACAGTGATCTCTACTAGGGTAGGAAATAGGTATAGGATCTTCGGTGAGACTTTGGATATAGCGCTGGGCAACATGATGGACGTTTTCGTCAGGGAGGTGGGCTTGGCTCCACCTTACGTAGTGAACGGGAAGCATCAAATCGATCTATGCGCGGAAGGGGGGAAGAAGTTCTTAAACTTGCCCTACGTGGTTAAGGGTCAGGACATGTCTTTTTCAGGCCTACTCAGCGCCGCATTAAGGGAGACCAAGAATAACGATCTTCACGATGTGTGTCTCAGTTTAAGGGAAGTGGCCTTTGATATGATGCTAGAGGCCACTGAGAGAGCCCTAGCACTGACATCCAAAAGCGAAATCCTGGTAGTGGGAGGAGTGGCAGCCAGCGGAAGCCTCAAGGAAAAGTTGGAGGAAATGACACTAGACTGGGGGGTCAAGCTGTCCGTAGTACCCCAGGAGTTCGCTGGCGACAACGGAGCCATGATAGCTTACGCTGGACTGCTCCAAGCATCGAAGGGGGCATACACTGAGCTATCAGAGTCCAAGGTTAGACAGAGGTGGAGGATAGACGAGGTGGAGCTACTATGGGAATGACCTTGCTGAAAAGGGGCGCCGAATCCGACATATACCTAGGCTCCTTCATGGGAATGAAGGCGGTGTTCAAAAAGAGGAGAGCTAAACGGTATAGGTTACCGGAATTGGATGAAAGAGTGAATAGGGAGAGGACGATCAGCGAGGCTAGGCTTATCTATGCGGCGCTGATTTCCGGGGTTAGCGTACCAGCGGTATTACTTTTAGATCCTCCCAATTACTTGATAGTCATGGAGTATATAGAGGGCACTACAGTAAAGGATCTACTTCAGGCCGAGAATTTGCCAGTGGAATTCCTTAGAGAACTTGGGAAGAAGATAGGAGAGACTGCTGCTAGGCTTCACACGAGTGGTATTTACCACGGTGACCTGACTACGTCCAATCTAATACTGAGCGGAGAGGACCTCTTCCTAGTGGATTTCGGATTGGCTGGAAGGAGTAATGACATAGAGGATCTGGGAGTGGACATTCACGTCTTCCTCAGGTCATTGGAGAGCGTCCATCCTAAGGTGGGAGGGGTAATCTACGGCGGTTTCAAAGAAGTCTACGCTAGAGAATTGGGAGACAGAGCCAAAGAAGTGTTAAACAGGGTGAAGGACATAAGGAGGAGGGGTAGATATGTTGAAGAGAGGAGAAATAGTGCTAGTCACAGGAAGTGAAGGGAAAGCTAAGGAATTTGTGGATTTAGCCTCAGATTACGGAATACCCATAAGATGGGTCAAGTACGCTAAACCAGAGATCCAAGGTGAGAGGTTAGAGGACATAGCTCGATTTAGTGCTATCTCAATGTTTCAGATCATAGGCTCACCCCTCATCGTGGAAGACGCGGGCCTGTTCATAGAGGCTCTTAACGGCTTTCCTGGACCCTACACTAGCTTCGTTAATAGAACGATAGGCATACAGGGAGTACTCAGACTCATGAGCGGAATAGAGAATAGGAAAGCCTACTTCAAGTCGGTAATCTGTTATGTGGATGAGGACTCTACTCACATCTTCGTCGGGACTGTGGATGGCAGTATATCCTTGGAACCAAAAGGTGAAAATGGCTTCGGCTTCGATCCCATATTCGTGCCGGAAAAGGATAAACGGACTTTCGCCCAAATGGAGCCTCAGTTAAAGAACAGGATCTCCCATAGGAGCAGAGCTTTCAGTAAGTTAGCCTCCTTTCTCTCAACTAAATCACTCAAAGGTCGCGAGTTCCATAGCCTGGGCTAGGAAACTTTATTATAACCCAGAATTAGGTTAGCTTGAGACACCATATGAATAAGAAGCGGGCTAGAGGTAAATCTCACCCTACAAGGCCCGTCAGGACAGGGTCGCCCAAGTGGGTTAGGTTTAGTACCGAGGAAGTGGAGATGCTAATCGAGGAATTAGCGAAGAAAGGCTACGGGCCTTCAATGATAGGAGTGATATTAAGGGACCAATACGGCATACCCTTAGTGAAACAGGTTACAGGTAAAAAGCTATCAAAAATACTTAGAGACAGGAACCTTTCGCCACAAATTCCAGAAGACCTGAACAACCTAATAAAGAGGGCCTCAAACGTCAGGAGACATCTCAATGAACATCCTAAGGATAGTAAAGCGAAGAAGGGATTGGAGGAGATCGAGTCCAAGATAAGGCGCCTAGAGAGGTACTACAAGAGGATCGGTAGATTGCCTTTGACTTGGACTTACAGTCCCCAAGTTGCTGCGTTAAGCTTGACCAGCTAGTTGCACCCTATCCTTTTCAATCTTCCAGATACTACTTCCTCGTATGCTATCCTCGATAACTGATCAGCTTCTCTATTCAATTCTCGAGGAACCCACTCCACTTTTATCTCTCTGAATTCCTTCATGAGCCTTTTCGCCATTTCGAAAAGGGGGGAGACTCTGGGGGATCTGACCCTATACAACCCCTTAATCTGTTTGACTACCAGCTGACTATCACCAAAGATGATCGCCGATTCCAGCTCAAGGGCTCTCAGCTTAGTTAGGAGACATATGAGACCCATATACTCCGCTACGTTATTAGTGGAGTTATCGCTCCATGGAGGGGCAGCGAGACCGTAACCCTTCTCTGCGACTCTTCCTCCGACGCGAACTAGGTAACCGTAGGTCGCAATGCCGCCAGGGTTCTTCGGCTCACAGAGACCGTCGAAGTAACCCTCAGCTACTGATAACTTGCCTCACCCTGTCCACTAATACCTCTGCTACTCGTCTGTCAACGCCCACCGGATCCCCTATTTTAACTCTCACCCTCTTTCCGTTCACTACTATCTGGTCCCCCTGCATACCTAACAGTTTAGGTATGTCGCGTTTGAAGTGCGCCCCAGCTGCGAAGAGCAGAGGTACTACTACTATTTCGTCTGCGCCGCTCAACACCAGTTCTTCCGCGGACTCGCGGAGAGAGGGTTTATTGAACTCTATGAAGCCGTATTTAACCAATTGAAAGTTCTCCCTGAGGAGCTCAACGTACTGCTTAGCCGTATCCTGCCATTCGGCCACTCTACTGCCGTGTAGTACCAAGAGCACTCCCAGCATCGATTTCCATTATCGACCGCTCTGCTTTTATATTTTGATTCCGAACACACTTACACACAGGTGAAACGATAAAGTGGCAGACCTGAAAGTCGTTGTCTCAGATCCAGAGTCTGCGCCCTCGAGAGCCATCAAGGTTAAGGTTAAAGTATCTGATTCCGTCCCCTCGACAACGGGTTACAAAGAGGGGAGAGCCTTACCTTTATGTAGGATCAATGACTCCACTAGGAGAAAACTCAACGCCGATAGATTCATCACCATCTCTAGAATTAAGGAAGGAGAGAAAAAGGAGAAAGTGAAAATCACTTTCAGAGTGGAGGTAGATAATTCCGTCCCAGAGGATATTATTCTGGTCAACAAAGAGGCCTCAGAGAGGTTCGGTTCAGAGGAATTCGAAGGTGAGGCCTTCAGGGCCAAATCTTTCCAGCTAACTTTGGACTCGTCAACCGCGCAGAGGCTAATTGGGACCACGATAGGCCAAGAGATCGAGGGGAACTTATTGGGATTGCCTGGTCTTAAACTCAAGGTGACTGGAGGGAGTGACGACAGCGGTTTTCCCATGAGGGCTGACGTTACCGGCGCGGTGAAGAAAAGGATACTGGTTAGTGGCCCTCCAGGCTTCCACCCGAGGAAAAGGGGAGAGAGGAGGAGGAGAACCTTAAGGGGGAACGTGATAAGCCCTAAAGTGGTGCAGGTGAACACGATAATAATAAGGTGAATTCCCTATTGCCTTGGCCAAAGGTACAACCTGAATTGAATATCGGCGTTATAGGGCATGTGGATCACGGAAAGACTACGCTGGTCCAGGCAATAACCGGGGTATGGACAGCGAAACACTCTGAGGAGCTCAAAAGGGGAATGACCATCAAACTAGGATACGCTGAGTGCAGTATAGGCCTTTGCACTTCTTGTCCAGAGCCAGAGGCCTATACGACGGAGGAGAACTGTGGGCAATGTGAGAGTGATGAAGAACCGAAGTTCCTCAGGAAAGTGTCTTTCATAGATGCGCCTGGCCACGAGGTGTTAATGGCCTCTATGCTCAGTGGCACTGCGCTTATGGATGCCGCCATATTAGTAGTCGCTGCTAACGAACCGTTCCCCCAGCCTCAAACCAGAGAGCACTTCACTGCTGCCGGAATCGTGGGGATCAAGAACTTGATCATTGTCCAGAATAAGGTAGATATTGTGTCGAAGGATCAGGCTCTAAGTAATTACTCGCAGATAAGGGAGTTCATAAAGGGGACGTGGGCTGAAGGGGCTCCCATAATTCCCGTGAGCGCCCTACACAAGGTCAACGTAGACGCTGTAATAGAATACATACAGAAGTACATAAAGACGCCTGACAGGGACCTGTCTAGAACTCCGATCTTACTTGCCATAAGGAGTTTCGACGTAAATAAGCCAGGGACAGAGGTTAACTCCCTGAAAGGCGGTATAATAGGGGGAAGCATAGTGCAAGGTAAATTCAAGGTAGGTGACGAGATCAAGATCCTTCCAGGCCTGAGGATGGAGAAAGGGAACAAGACCGAGTATATTCCCATTTACACACAGATCTCCTCTATTAGGTTCGGAGAATTAGAGGTGAATGAGGCAAGGCCAGGTGGATTAGTAGCAATAGGCACTTATTTAGATCCCTCCATAACTAAGGCAGATGCCTTGGTTGGGAGCGTGATCACGGCCGCCGATGCGGAGCTAACCGTATCCGATAAGTTGCGGATCGAGTATGAGATGTTAGAGAGATCACTTAAACTCAAGGACGAACCCAAAGTGGAGAAGATAAGGGTTAACGATCTATTAATGCTCAACATAGGTTCTGCAACTACCCTAGGGTCTGTGACTTCAGCCACCGGCAATTCTATCATAGTTAGCCTCAAGAGACCCATGGTAATATGGAACGAGGAATCGAGGATAGTCATAAGCAAGCAAATAGGAGGGAGGTGGAGAATGATAGGATGGGGGAAAGTGAGAGTTTAGGTGTGTTGGTTGATACTAATGTGTTGATCTACACATATAAGGGATTTGATCCTTTCAACGCAGTCCTCACTTACCTGAACTTTAAGCCCAAGTTCTACATTCACGTGATAGTCTTAGAGGAACTGTCTAACTTCCTTAAGGACGAGTACTCCTTAAATTACAGGAAAGCGAGGACCGCCCTCTTATACCTAGAGGGGAAGAGAGGGGAATGGGAGAAGATCGATCTATGTCAAGAGGAAAAGGGCGACAATGCCATTCTGTGTACCGCAATTTCGGCTGGATTGTGGATCTTCACTAACGATAGGCGACTCAAGCAACGCGCGCTTAAAAGAGGAGTGCCAGTAATCTACATGAGGGACAGGGGCAAAATTATTAATAGTTTCGACATGTAGCTTCTCTGTGTACAAGATAGTTAAGGCTAAGGGAATAGTAAGGATCCCCCCCGAGTACTTTGGGCAACCACTACAGGAAGTGGCCATGAAAGTACTGAGGGACGAGTATCAGGAGAGAGTAATAAAGGATATAGGACTAGTCTTAGCGGTGATCAACGCTAAGGTAAGCGAAGAGGGCGAGATAATACTGGGGGATGGTGCGACATACCATGAAGCTGAGTTCGAGATGTTAGCATTTTCTCCCTTAATTCAAGAGGTTGTAGAGGGTCCGATAGTTCAGGTTACCAATATAGGAGCATATGTGAATTTAGGACCGGTGGACGGTTTTGTACATATATCTCAAATTCTGGATGACCAGATACATTACGATCAGATCCGCGGTGTGCTAGTAGGGGATAAAACTAAGAAGTCCCTACAGAAAGGGGATGTGGTCAGAGCTAGGATTGTCTCAATAAGCTCGGCCGGACCCGGCAGAATGATGAGGATAGCCCTCACTATGAGGCAGCCATATCTGGGCAAACTAGATTGGATAGCGGAGGAAGTCAAGGGGATGAGCAAGTGAAAAGTAAGGGTCTCTTCAAGGCGTGTAGAAACTGTAAAGCACTTGTATACCCTGATCAACAGACTTGCCCCCTATGTGGATCCTCCTCGTTTAGCGAGGAGTGGACCGGGATGATGATAATCTTGAGCATAGACTCGGAGATAGGCAGTATAGCTAAAGTGGAGAAACCTTGGCGTTACGCGCTTATGGTGAAGTAGAACTCTGTTTTTACCCTGATAGAGATCTCAGGAGACAGTTAGCTAGGCCGTTCGGTCCGGTAATAAAGGGAGGAGATATAGTTATAGACAAGCTATCCAGGTTCCACAGGGTGATAACAGTAGGTGATGTGGTCTCCTCACTAGTTCTCTCGAAGGGGTTAACCCCCTCATTAGCCGTAGTGGATGGGGTGACTAAGAGGACATCAAAAGTGGATCAGGTGAGGGCAGACATAGTCGTGAGGAATGAGGCCGGGGTGATCAGGGAGTCGGCAATGGAAGTCATAAGGGACCTGATCCTCATGAACATGCCTAAAGTCGTAATGGTAAGAGGAGAGGAGGACCTATTAGCTTTACCCTGCATGATGTATGCTGAAGATGGCGATATTGTTGTCTACGGGCAGCCCAATGCGGGCGCTGTGCTCGTGGAAGTGAACCACTTCATTAAGTGGAAGGCGTGGGACTTGTTCCACCACATGAAAGTGAAGAAGTGTTGACTTCAGACCTGCGCGGGTTCATCACCGATCAGACCTTTCGAGCTTCATCACTCAAAGCTGCCTTAGGCCCCGTATAGCGAGGCCCTATTGGCGTAGTTAAGAAGGACGTTAAGTAGATCGAGGCCTGTCAGCCTAAGGCTTCCAGTTTTAGCTGTCCTCTCGTTGAAATCGTTGAGTTCATCGCTAACTATAGCCTCTGGCGTATAGATGAGGAGAGGAACAGGATCTCCTACATGTTCCCTTAACTCCACAGGCGTTGAATGATCCCCTGTGAAGGCTAATACTATTTCCCCTCCCATGGAGTTCATAACGTGTCCAATCATTCCGTCTATCCTCTCGATGGCATGCACTTTCTTGTCCGCTAATCCATCATGAGAAGCTGCGTCTGTCGCCTTCACGTGAAGCAGAACGAAGTCCTTACCTCCTTTCAATAGGGAAGCAGCTGCGCTGGCCTTTGCCATATAGTCTGTATCAATGCCCCCCGTTGCACCAGAAGGAGTTACCACTTCAATGCCCAAGCTAGAGCAGACTCCCTTGACTAGTGCAGTGGCGGAAACCGCAGCAGCCTCTAACCCTGTATACTGCTTGAACTTAGGCATCTCCCTATATTTGGAACCACCTCTCAATAGGATTACGTTAGCTGGAGGGAGACCTGCTTCTACCCTCTTCTTATTTAGTTTGGAGGCGGAGAGCACCTGGGCGATCCTCCTTGTTAGTTCATTGATCACCTCCGCAGTGAATTTAGACTGTGGAGTAGAATCGGCTGGTTTACTCTCCAGAACTTTAGCCCCGGTACTATGGGGATCTGTATCAGTGACTTTATCCGAGAGTCCCTCTCCAGACAGGACCACTGCCACTCTGTGCTCTGTTCCACGGTAGAACTTGACTTTGACTCCTCTTATCTCGCCTATGGACTCGTTGAGTTCCTTCACCAACTCATCAGCCTCTGCTATTTCCCTACCCGCTCTCCTGTCTAGCACTATCATGTCCGGTCCGACCGTGGCAAAATTCCCTCTAAAGGCAAGGTCTCCCTCCGATAGCCTTGCACCAGCCCCTAAGGCCTCAAATGAGCCCCTCCCTCCGTAATAGAGTCTTGGATTTACACCTAGTATCGACATGTGTGAAGTGTCACTTCCAGCTGGTACGCCAGGAGCTATTGGATCCATCAACCCGATTAGTGAGGAATTATACAACTCCCTCAGGTTAGGCTTATCCGCAGCCTCCAACGGAGTTTTCCCGCCTAATGCCTTAACCTTTCTATCCCCTAAACCGTCAGCGATCACGAGTAGGATAGGATACTTCCTCATACTACTGCCCTCTTCAACTCCTTGGCGAGTCTTTCGTACCTCTGAATATCCAACTGCGTTAGGCTGGCCTGGACAACCTTCAATGCCTTCTCGAAGTGAGTCATAGAGACCTCTTTGACCTTAGGCTTCTCCTCCTCCCTTAACGCTATCATCACCGCCTCCCTCACTAAAGCCTCTAGGTCAGCTCCTGTATAACCCTCTGTCATCTCAGCTAATTTCTCCAACTCCACGTCCCTGGAAAGGGGGACTCCCCTAGTGTGGACCTTGAGTATTTCTGCTCTAGCTCTCTTGTCAGGTGGGGGCACGTAAATGAGTCTATCGAATCTGCCGGGCCTCAGGAGGGCTGGGTCCAGTATGTCAGGCCTGTTAGTAGCTGCTATGACCACTACCTTATTTAATGGAACTATGCCGTCCATTTCGGCCAGCAATTGATTGACTATCCTATCTATAACGCCAGAAGAGGTATCGAAGCCTCTGGTTGCAGCTATAGCATCTATCTCGTCGAAGAATACTACCGTGGGAGCAGCTTGTCTCGCTCTTTCAAAGATCTGCCTTATGGCTTTCTCGCTCTCCCCGACCCATTTGGAGAGGATCTCTGGGCCCCTTACAGTTATGAAGTTCGCGCTACTCTCGTTGGCCACAGCTTTGGCTAAAAGAGTTTTACCGGTGCCTGGAGGTCCGAAGAGTAAAATCCCCTTGGGAGGTCTAACTCCCATTTTCTCAAAGACCTCAGGGTACTTGAGGGGCCACTCCACTGTCTCCCTCAACTGCTGCTTGACCTCCTCGAGTCCACCTATATCACTCCATCTAACCTTAGGTACCTCAACGTAGACTTCCCTTAGCAGGCTGGGCCTCACTATCTTAGTTCCGTTGAGGAAATCCTCCTTGGAGACTTTGAGCTCCTTGAGTACTTCCGCTGGGATCTGGGTCTCCTCTAGGTTTATCTTCCTTCTCTCCAAAAATCTCCTTAGGGCACTCAACGCTGCCTCTTTAGCTAAAGCAGCTAGATCTGCTCCAGTGTAACCGTAAGTCATCTCCGCTAGCTCATCCAAGTTAACGTCCTGATCTAAAGGCATGTTCCTGGTGTGGACCGCTAGTATGTCCCGTCTGGCTGCTGTGTCGGGAGGCCTTATTTCTATCTCCCTGTCGAACCTGCCGGGCCTTCTCAAGGCCGGGTCAACTGCGTCCGGCCTGTTGGTAGCAGCTATGACCACTATCCTACCTCTCCCCTTTATTCCATCCATGAGGGTTAGGAGCTGCGCTACGACCCTCTTCTCCACCTCTCCGGTTACTTCCTCTCTCTTGGGGGCTATGGCGTCTATCTCGTCTATGAATATAACGGCGGGGGCATTGTCCTCGGCTTCTTTAAATATCTCCCTCAACCTCTGCTCGCTCTCGCCGTAGAACTTGCTCATTATTTCAGGTCCGTTTATCGAAATGAAGTATGCGCCTATCTCTGAAGCCAGAGCCCTAGCCAACAAAGTCTTCCCAACTCCAGGGGGACCGTAAAGTAATACCCCTTTGGGGGGCTCTATGCCTAAGTGTCTGAAGATCTCTGGGTGCTTCATGGGGAGCTCCACTATTTCCCTTAGCTTGCGCTTCACCTCCTCTAGGTCCCCTATGTCCTCCCAAGTGACTTTAGGATAGGTTCCTGGCACCTCCTTCACCGGTTCCTCCCTTATGACTAACTCAGTGGAGTCTGTAACGTAAACCGCATTGGAGGGCGAGGTATTCATGACCAAAAGTTCCACACTAGTCCCGAAGACCGGGATTGATATGGTCTCCCCCTTCGTGAAAGGTTTGTTCTGAAGCTGTTCCTTTACATAGTCCACAAAGGACTGATCGAACCTTATGGGCTGAGTGGGCGCTAGGATTACTTTAGTTGCAGGCGACACTTGGGCTTTCTTAACCACGACCTCATCGCCTATTGAAACACCTATGGTGTTCCTGGTGTATCCGTCCACCCGGATCTCAGCGGGGCCTATGTCGTAGGCCGGCATGGCTTGAAGGATTGAGGAGCCTTTGGTTCCTTGGACCTCCACGTAATCCCCTGTTTCAAGCCTTAAGCTGCGCATGGCCTCCTCTGAGATCCTAGCTATCTTCCTCCCGACATCCCTGGTTCGGGCTTCAATGACTCTCAACTTCATCGAGGTGTTACTCGACATCGAGAGAACCCTTATTCCATTAAGCCAGACGGCTTTAATAAAATGTTGGGAGCTGTAAGAGGGGAACATCCAGGCTGTCGGATCGCCTCAAGACGCTTCCAGTCATTGCTCAAAATGAACTAACTCATGAGACTCTTTAACTTCTCATGGGCTCGAGAAGCTTTATTTGGGCACTGACCAACTATGCGCAGTGCAGCCCTCGGACCTGATGAGGATCCACGATCTCACACTAGCTAAATTCTCCTTGGAGAAGTCTTTGAGACACGTTGCAGAGAGAGGCGAAAGAACTGTATTTGAGTGGGTGAACAGGGAACTAAAGGTCTTCTGCTCTAAATATGCTAGGGATCCGTTACTCTCCAATGAAATATTACGGATTATGGATTCCATAGATCGCAGGGACCCCAGGTCTCTCAAATCCTCTCTGGAGAATTCACTGAGATTAGTCGATCAGGAGCTCGAGAGGTTATATGGTGAGACGAGAAAGAAAAGTTGAAACAGAGCAGCTGAATATTCCTCGTTTCACTTAGCTCTAAAGTGGATCACTAGTGCAACTACAGTTAACATTAGAGCTGCTATCCCTATGATATATATTCGTGCCTCGATAACCGATATCACCTGCTGCCAGGAGGAGGCGTATGCATATCCTACATAGGCCAATATGGTGTCCCATATCAAGTTTCCCACGGAAGTGACGCCCAGGAACTTGAGGATTGGCATCTTTCCTATTCCTGCAGGAAAGGATATTACTGTCCTTAGTACCGGGACGAATCTGCTAATCAAGACTATTAAAGCACCGTATTTCGAGAACAAAGCCACTGCCTCGTCTAACCTCTTTTGATTCAGCATAAGGTACTTTCCGTATTTCCTAAGGAAGGGAAAACCTAACTTATATCCTATAAGATAGTCCACTAAGGAACCTAAGAGGCTCCCCAAGGTGCCTATGACTATAACCAAAGGTAAGTAAAGTCTCCCAGAACTCGATATGTAACCAGCTAAGGGCATTACGACCTCGCTGGGGATAGGTAGAGATGCAGCCTCCATTGTCATCAGCACGAATATACCCACGTAGTTCGCTATCAGTAGGTCTATGATCTGGGAGATTAATGATGTCATGGTATTTCCCTCCCATGAGGGCACTTACTCGGCCTTCCTAGGTAGACGTATATCCTCTCGATCACTTCATCTGGCACAGAAAGGTCGAATGAGCTAGAAAGCTGACATACTCTGTCCCTTTCGAACCCTAAAGTGAGTAGGAGTTCCTCTATCACTCTGTGCGCCTTCTTTGCCTTCCTCAGTTCCTCCTCCCCTTCATTGGTTATGGTGATCAATTGTTCACTTTTATTTACCAGACCCTTCTTGCAGAGATGATTGATCTCCTCATAGACGCTGGAAACCGAAATACCAAGCCTCTTGGCAATGTCTGACAACCGAGCACCGCCCTCCCTGTTCTCCTCTTGAACGGCCTGTAGGTATATCAACTCCCTTGAGGAGATCTTCACCATCAATTTAAACTATGCTAATCCTAAATAAAGAGATCTCCTAATGCCGTAACATCAAGGACGAAAACTGACTTCCTCCCCACTCTGAAGAGTGAGGGCTTTCGACTTTTTGTAAGACCAACCCCTGCTGAAGTGAGAATTGTTGAGTATGGAAAGTGTATTACCGCATGGGGGATGAACTTTCTTAACGGTTTCCCTAATCTTTTGATTTGACTGGTATCTTCCCCGCCCTAAAGGGTTCCATCCCAGGGCGGTTCATGGCCTCCACCGTGAGGGGTTGCACCTGGTGGGCAGTCCAGTGGATCAGAGGACCACCCCCACGTAAGTGGGGAACCTTCACCGATGACCTATGGTTCCGTGATAGAGGATAGAAGGTACTGATGCCACTCCCATAGTCCCATTTCCCCAATCGAGCAGGGGCGTCGTTAGCTTCACTGGATTATGAAATGAATATTTAAATCAGGAGGCGTGGTGCGGTTCAACAGAGGCCCTCAACCATATCTCTCCAAAAGTGCGACCATATCGGGGCTGAGATATCGGGCTAATTTGTTGTGGTCTATCGCTCTCTCTTCTATGCATCTAGAGAGGAACTCAAGTTCATTGGCACATCCATACTGTTTTTTTATAAAATCTAGTGAATGATCTAAGTTCAAGTAATCTTGAGCGAACTCATTTGAACAATATCGAGAAATTAAACTGAGGATCACAAGATCGACTGTCCTTTTTCTACCCCTTCCAACGATCACCACTCTGAGGTTCCCATGCACTTCGCTATTAAGTATCTCTTTTAAGTCTAAGGCCGAGAGTTCTACCTCAATATAAGGCTCCTCTAATATTGAGAGAGCTTTAAGAATAGACATAACGTTCACTTCACCTACTCACCTAGAGTCTAATTGTTACCTTAAATAAACAGCTTACAGAAAGGGGTTAAGGGGCGAAAAGCTTAGCTGGCGGGAATGGACGGTCGGCTCATGGATCTAAATGCATGGGTAGTTGTTATTCACTAATGACCCTATCCCCTGCTCCGCTGCGAGTATAATGCCACGAGAGTGCTGAGCAGTGTCTACCCCTTCATTAAATGAGGACGCGCATTCATGGGATCCAAGTTGACGGCTGAGACCCCTTCAAGTAGTCTTCTGATCCCTCTACTGCTGCCAATGGTTTCCATATAAGCTGTAAAATTTCCATCTTGATATTATTTGTAATCAGAAGTTAATTAAAAAGTTAAGTTTATAAACTTTACTAGTTCCATTATTGTGTAGAAGGGAGTCCCACTGTGAACCCTAAGACGAATGGAAAGGAGAGAGTGGGTTCCATGGGCTCCCTAAGTCGCGGCTTAGGGTCCAACTCCCTAACCTAGGCGTGGAGAGCCAGTATGACGACGAGGATTGCTATTAAATATTATGAAACACTATGAAAGTCCCCCGTTAGTGAGGATATGACCCTCATGATGGGAAATGTGAACTGCCTTAGAGCCCTTCAGGGCGTGGAGGAGGTCGTTACGACAAAAAGGAGCTGGCAGGATAGGATCTCAAATACAAGTGAAAACTCCACTAGAAGTTGTAGGGGCCTCTGGAGACCCTCTCTCATAGACCCCAGTGATATCTGGGCTCTTCAAGGGTGTCGCCTGACCCCTATTCATGTAAAACGGAAATATTTAAAAGGTTAATAGCAAGGTTCTCCTGTGCCGCCGTAGCTCAGCCCGGGAGAGCACCCGGCTGAAGTTGACCCACACGGATACCGGGGTGTCCGGGGTTCAAATCCCCGCGGCGGCACCTAGAAAACTTACAGAGATTATGGGTTAAGGTGTAGAAAACTCCATCCTCCACGGTTCAATCCAGGGCGAGGGAACTGAGGAGGAGTTACAGAATCATTCTCTATTTCAAATGACAGATCCTCACTCCCTGGACCCGCATTCAAATGGGAGGGGTCCTAGTTATCCACAGCCTCCGCCAAACAAGGGTGGTTAAGGTCAGCAAAATTTATTCTCACACTCGTGATCGACCAGGAAGGAAGTTGAAGCTACCTAGGAATTGGAAAAGGGATAAGGAGTCGGCTTATAACAGGATGATGAGTGATAAGGAAATAGGATATCTAGACCCGGACATAGAGGACCTATTGAAGCTATTCTTCGAAATAGATTATGCCTACACGAAGAGTAGTTGTAGCGGAAGAGTGACTATTGTGGACTCTCGACTTCCCTGGCAAAGAGAGGGATCGAGAGTTATATTCAAAAGTCACCTCAACTTCACTGCGGACGACCTGATCTCCACTGTGAGGAACGGTTTCATGAATAGACTATGGCTCATAGTCCAAGGCCCCATAATACACGTCTATGTGAACGACCAAGATAAGGCATGGGAGGTACTGAGGGCTGCAAGAAGCGCTGGGTTCAAACACAGCGGCCTACTAACTGTTAATGATCATGGCTATCTGTTAGAGCTAAGGACAGGGGTGAGACTGGTTAACTACATTGATCAAGGAATCATCCACGATCTAGAGAGGGCGCAGAGATTGGCGGAGATCGGCATGGAAGTTTTAATGGCCGGAAAAAGGAGGTTGAATGCGTTGAAAGATACGATATCAGAGATCGTTCGGCGTTTAAACGTTAAAAGTGAGAGGAGTGAGTGAGTCTAGACTGCGTAAGAACCCTAAATTAGGGGACATTAAGTCTATCGAAACCTCGAGCTCTAGAGTTAATGGAAAGTGGAGTCCTTTTCACCACTAATTCCGATCAATGCCTTCTTCTTTCACTGAATATATTAGGAAAACCTTTGATATATGAAATAGATGTAAAGCTTAAGACGAAGAATTCATAAGATACCTATGCCCGAAGACCTGCTACTCACCTCCCTATTTAGTTTGGGCCTTCTCCTGGTCTTGGCTAAATCTTTCGAGGAAGGTTTCAGGAGGCTAGGTCTAGTGGGGTTTGTGGGTTCAATTTTAGCTGGAATAATAGTAGGTCCTGGGGTTTTAAGCATAATATCAAACACACAATATATAACGCTATTCACATCTTTAGGGATAAATTTTCTATTATTCCTAGCAGGGGCTGAGGAGTTCTCACTACCTCGACTTAGGGGGAGAATGAGACTTAGAGTATTGGTAGGAAGCATAGCTGCTCTAGGAATCCCTCTACTACTAGTGTATATCCTCCTACCCCACTTAATAGGAGGTTCCAATCTAAATTACCTAGCACTTTCGGTCATCCTAGGGATGAGCAGCGCGGGGCCCTTAGCAAAGCTGCTCATGGAGGCTGGCGTCTCTAGGACTAACACTGGGACCTTCGTCTTTATCACGACAGCCCTAGTAGAGATAGGCGGCGTAGTGATCTTCGCAACCTCTGTAAGCTTCTCCCCAGTTCCTTTAACCATAGCGGAGATAATAGCTGCGGTTGGAATATCACTACTATTAGGTAACCTAGTCTTCGCCAGAGCCTTAGAGGTAGCGGAAGTGAGGTTAAATGCCAGGGAGATAGTTTTCTCCCTCATAGTGGCACTAGTATTGCTCTCAGGCTACCTGGGCCAATTGTTAAAGTTCAACGCAGGTATCGTGGCTCTATTCCTAGGATTTGTAGCCCAGAAGTACTTCAAGGAGAGACCTGAGATGCTGGAGAGGCTTCACGCCTTTACCTATGGTTTTTTCGAACCTCTGTTCTTTTCAGGCATAGGTCTTTACTTCGTCAGGGTCACTCCCCTATTGCTCTACTTAAGCCTCGGCTTAGCCACCTTGATATTAGTAACTAAAGGACTAGGGGGCTTCCTAGCCTCAAAGATGGTCGGTGTAGATCCTTGGTACGGGAGTTGGGGAATCTCCTCTAAAGGAGGGGTGGATTCAGCCTTACTATTCAGTGCCCTGACTCTAGGAGTAATAGGAAGATCGGCCTACAGCTACGCAGCGATCGCCATCGCAATCTCAGGGCTAGTCTCTCCATTACTGTTCAAGGCCAAGATAAGGAAGATCTCACAAGGTAATGTCACTCCAATCAGAAGGGCTATGAGAATAGGGGACATACTTAAGGAGTTGGGGTCCTTTTACACAGACTCAAATCAAGTCCTAAGGCACGTGATAGAAACCATGACCAGTGCCAACCTCAGGGCAATGGTTGTAGTGGATGGTGAAAACAGACCTATAGGTTACGTTTCTGTCCACGACTTGTTGGAAATAGATCCAGCGAGTTACGGCGAAATGAGAGTTCAGGACATCCAACTCCATGAGGTTAGGACTGTGTATCCCAACTCTAAGGTATCGGAGATTTTACGGATTTTCAGAGAGACCGAGACTCCCATAATCGGTGTCATTGATTACGAGGGCAAACTCCTTGGCACCATAGTAGAGAGATCGCTCCTTAGGCTGTTAACTAACAGTGTATAGGGTGGCGGATCGGGTAGTCGATCCATCGTTGAGGACCTCCTATCCATCATCACTATGAAGACCACTTAAAGATATTTATAGTATTGAATCAGAAGCAACAGTCCAAGGGTATCACTTTTGGTAAATGCCGTATTTGAGGGCGCTTGTCCTAATTGTGGAGGACCGATCTCCTCGGAGAGATTAAAGCTTGGATTGGTTTGCAATTCATGCCTCAGGAACGAGAGGTCCTTCTCCTCCTATGCAGAGCTTCTTGAGGCCCTCGAAGGAGAGGGAAAACTCAACTTACTCAAAAAGGACCTTGAAGTCATTAAGGAACTCAACAGGGTTTCTCAAATGTTCAAGAAGGTTTTAGGTTCAGAACCTTCAGGCCCTCAAAGGAGCTGGTTCCTAAGACTCATGAATGGAGAGAGCTTCGCTCTGATCTCCCCTCCAGGTCTAGGGAAGACCACCTTTGGAATTTTCTCCTGCCTATACTTCCACACCCTAGGGAAGAAGAGTATGCTCGTATTCCCTACTATAACCCTGGTCAGGCAAACTTACAAGAGATTGAAGGAGATAAGCGAGTCCCTAGAGCTCAAACCCACAGTATTAGCTAAACTGAACGGTGACTCTAGGAAGGTTTTAATGCAAATCAAGGAGGGGAACTTCGATATAGTGATCCTGACTTCTAAATTCCTCATAAACCACCTCGATCTAATCAACGAGTCAAGGATAGACTTCCTCTTCTTAGACGACGTGGACGCTGCCATGAAGTCAGGGAAGAGCGCTAGGGCAATGCTACTTTTGGCTGGCTTCACTGACGAGGACATACAGAGAGCTAAAGAGGTGATCAGGCAATTAGACAAAGATGGCTCCTTTCAACGCCTGGCTGAGATAAGGGCTAAGAGGAGGAAGGACAGGATAATAGTATTCTCCTCAGCTACTACAGGAAGAGCCAACCCACTCTTCAGCTTCCTGATGGGCTTCAGACCTGGCTCCTCCACGATCTACACTAGGAATATCATAGACTCATACCTAAAGATCGATGGTGAGCCGATCAGGAGATTGATAGAGGTGATCAAAGAGCTAGGGGGAGGAGCACTGGTTTTCGTTCCAACTGATAAGGGCACGGAGTACGTAAAGGAGATAGCTAACAGGTTGAGCTCTGAGGGAATTAGGGCTGCATCTGTGACGAGTAAAGGTTCTAAGGTCATAGGTGAATTCGAGAGGGGAGAGGTGGACGTTCTCGTTGGAAGCGCAACCCATTATGGCGTACTAGCCAGGGGCATTGATATACCGTGGAGGGTAAAGTACGCCGTATTCGTCGGGATTCCCAAGTTCAAGTTCCGAATAGGGGAGGCTTTACATCCTTTGGTCATGCTGAAGTTACTCTCCTGGATCGCAGTGACAGTCAAGGATAGGGAGATCCAGCCAATAATCTCGCACCTCAGGAGTAAATTAGGGCATATGAGCCAAACTGGTTTAGTCCTCCTTTGGAAGGAGATCAGAGAGGGGAAGTTCAGGGATAGAGTTCTAGAGAGGGCTTATAGCCTCACGTGGAGATACCTTCAGGATAAGGATATAATAAGGAAGTTGAGTGAGACGGGCGACCTGGTTATAGAGGATGGAAACTTCCTGATTCCGGACTACATAACTTATGTCCAAGCTAGCGGTAGAACTTCTAGACTTTATGCAGGAGGAATTACCACTGGCCTCTCCGTTTTACTCATAGATAACGAGAGACTTTTTTCTATCTTATCTAGGAAATTATCGTTAATCCTGGAGGAAGTTAAATGGGTTCAGTTCGATCGGTTAGATCTCGAGAAGATAAGGGAGAAACTCGAGGAGGAGAGGAAGAAGATCCTGGATATAAAGAGCGGAGGAGAGGCAGGACTTCCAATGAGAATAAAATCAGTCCTCTTCGTGGTGGAGTCTCCCACAAAGGCCAAGACTGTATCCAATTTCTTCTCTAAACCCAGTAGGAGAGAGGAGGAGGGGCTAACGATTTATGAGACGGCCCATTTGGACAAAGTATTTCTGATAACCTACACCGGAGGACACCTCTACGATCTCACCACTGAGAATAGGGGGCTCTACGGCGTTGAGGTAGGAAAGACCGACTCTAGATTGATGTTCACCCCTTACTATAACAGTGTAAAGCGGTGCGTCAGCGGTCACCAGTTCGCTGGTGACAGTGAAACTTGCCCTTACTGCGGAGGGCCTAAATCCTCCGATAAATCGCAAATCGTGAGGGCTCTGAGGAGACTAGCACTTCAGGTCGACACAGTATTCATAGGGACAGACCCTGATACCGAGGGTGAAAAAATAGCATGGGACCTATTCAATATGCTTAGACCCTATAACAGCGAGATCTTCAGGGTGGAATTCCACGAGGTTACCAGGAAGGGAATAATTGACGCCATATCCAACCCCAGGAGAATAGATGAGAACATGGTGGCCTCACAGGTTGTTAGGAGGATAGAGGACAGGTGGATAGGCTTCAAGTTGTCGCAGAAACTACAAAGGGAGTTTTGGAGGGACTACTGTAAACGTGAGAGGTGCGATTCCTTAGAGAACAGGAACCTAAGCGCGGGAAGAGTTCAGACCCCGGTCCTCGGATGGGTGGTAAAGAGTTACAGCGATTATCGGAGTAGCCGAAAGAAGGTGCATTTGGTAAGAATAGGGGAAATAGACTTCCTGTTACACCATGTCGAAGGAATGAAAGCAGGAGTAAGAGTCCGTTTGTCTATAGATCCATCCAGTCCTTACGAAGAGGAGGTAAGGCCTCCCTCTCCATATTCCACGAGCACGTTATTACGCGATACGTCAGATTACTACAAGTTGTCCGCTCAGTACACTATGACTTTACTTCAGGACCTCTTCGAGAACGGACTCATTACCTACCACAGAACGGATAGTATCAGAGTATCTGAGACGGGGATCAAAGTGGCTGAAAGCTACTTGAGGGAGAAATTCGGGGCGGAGTATATAGAAGTATTCAGACCTAATAGATGGGGAGAAGGAGGTGCACATGAGGCTATAAGACCAACGAAGCCCCTCGACGCGCAACAACTGGAGAACCTTGTGCAAGAAGGGGGTATAGTGCTCTCGAAAACCTTGAGCAGGCAGCACTACCTGGTTTACGATCTCGTTTTCAGGAGATTCATATCCAGCCAAATGACGCCGGCTATAAGCAGGAAGCAGGAAATAAAAGTTAGAGCGTACTTTAAAGAGCAGGAAATAAAAGTGGAGAACGCTATTCAAGTCCTGTTTTTAGGTTACAGCAAGGAGGGCTTCGCATCATTTTACTCACCTTATAGACGACCAGTTAAGGAGATGAAGAAGGGTGAGTATGAGGGGAAAATCCTTAGGTCGTTCTTCAAGAGTGATGTAGAGCTTTATACGGAGGGGAATCTGATCTCGGAGATGAAAAGTAGGGGGATAGGAAGACCTAGCACTTACGCCAAGATAGTGTCAACGATTATCAAGAGGGGATATGTTATAGAGACCAAAAGGGTCAGAAAGCTGATTCCCTCGAAATTAGGGATCGAAGTCTACTCCTACCTAAACAAGCATTACGGTAATTTGGTATCAGAAGAGAGGACACGACAGTTACAGCAATCGATGGACGAAATAGAGCAGGGCAGGGCTCTATACGAACAAGTTCTGACCTCTCTCTACGACGAGATCCAAGCCATAGGGTGAAGTGTTTGCTAATAGCCTTAACTTTCATGAGGCTTAGGCTGATGGGAAGAAGATATAACATAGAGAAAGCGAAAAGGTTGATCAGGAGCTCTAAGGAAAAGGGAGCCAAGTTAGTCGTGTTACCCTCTATGTTCCCCGTGGGGAGTATAATTGAGGTAATTGACAACGAGAAGAGGCTCAAGAATATGATAAAGAACCTCTCTGAGAAAATTCGAGGAACAGCCACGGACGCTATAATAAACTTAGCCATTGAAGGGGAAGTGCACTTAATAGCAGGGCCCATTTTGGAGCAGGCTGGGCCCAAGATATTCTTGACCACTATCTTCGTATCACCTCAGGGAGAAATAATAGGTAAGTATAGGAAGCTTTCCCCTTCGGAGAGAGATATCTTCCTAGGCTTATCACCTGGAAAGGAGCCCATGTCCCTCGTATTGGACAAGAAGTATGGTATAATAGCGGAGGATGATATATACGTCCCGGAGATAAGCAGAATCCTAGCTCTGAGTGGATGTAGTGCCATAATATCTACAGCTAGGGCAGTTCAAGCAAGAACCGACTCAGTTAAACACGTGGCTATATCTAGGTCCATTGAGAACGGCGTCCCCTATCTAGTCGCAGGACAGGTGGTGGAAGATGAAAACGGAGAAGAGAGAGTGAGAGCCCCTACTTTCATAGTAAGCGCAGACGGGGAGCAGGTAAGGGAGGCTGAAGAGGAGGATTCGATCTTAATGGTGGACTCCTCAGTCCTTTACAGATCTAAGGACATAGCTCGTAATTCGAGTCTAACTAATATAATAACGGGTTTATATAAATCTATGAAAAAATCTAAAGCCGAATTACTTCAGAGAAGAACTCAAGGTAAAGGCGTTTGATTATTTGGTGGTATAGATTGCGACCCTCCTGTTCTTAGACACCAGTTTCACTTCTCCTTGGGAACTCAAGTCTGAAAGGAGCTTCCTGGCAGCGCTCACTGAGATACTTAACCTGGTTGCTAACATGTAGGGAGTTATGACATTCTCCTTCTTTATCTCATCCGCTACTCTAGAGATCACTCCTGGATCAATCGTGACCGTCTTGTTGGGTTTTTCCTTTACTGATTTGGTGGCAGGCGCCTTCTTCTCTTTTTTCTCCTTCTCCTCTACCTCCCTCTTCATTCGTCTCTCTATGTTACTTATGGGCTTCTTTGAGGCACCTCCCATATTTGATCATTAGAAAATAAATTAGCATCTGAGTAATAAGCCTAATGAATAACGGTACAATAGATGAGGTCGTTAACAAGGTCTCACGCTTTGCCTCGTTCATGGGAATCTCTAAAAGCGAGTTGAAGGCCTACTCGATCCTGTTAGTTTACGGAGAAATGACCGCGAAGGACCTCTCGAGAAGGATGAATATTTCATATACTAAGGTATACGGGATAGTTGGCAAACTCGAGAGGAGAGGATGGATAAGGAGGATCAGTAGTAAGCCTGTACGTTATATTGCATTTCCGCTTAAGGAGGTATGGATAAAGATCAAGAGAGAGGTAGAGGAGAAGATCCAGGCCTTTGAAAGAGACCTAATAGAACCTCTCTCCTCTCTACTGAGCTCACCTACACCTCTCTATAGCGTGATGGTCATCTCAGGATCGCAGGTAATTCATGAAGTCAAGAGAATACTCTCTGAACCTAAAACTAAGTTCCTGGTAGCTATCTCGATCGAAGAGCTACTAAACGAGGAGATCAGGAACTTACTGATTTCGTCCGCGTATAGGTCTATCGTGAGGGTACTATCGACAGTCAAATTGGGCAAGGAGTTTAGAGGACTTGAGATCCGGTACTTGGACTCCATGTTCGGAAGCGGAATAATAACTAATGACCTTATTTTACTCGTAGTAAGGAGTGGTCAAGGGATTCTAGGCCTCATGTCGGATCATCAATACTTCATAGACTTAGGTTCTGTCTACTTTGAGTATTTATGGAATCAGGCCAGACCTTAATGTCCAAAGTCTTAAAAGAGACTAAGTGGATAATATCGTTCTTCGATAAGTATGAGAATCTTAACTGTGAAAGTCCCCGAGAAATATATAGAGGCATTGGACGAGTTGGTGAACACAGGTAGGTTCTCCTCAAGAAGCGAGATAATAAGGGTGGCTTTGGGTGAGATCATAAGGAGGGAACTGTGGATGGACTCCAAGAATGAGGAAGTGAAGGCGTAATCAGCAGCAGGCGAAGTGAAACAAGACTTTGGGCCTAGACGATCATTTTTAGTTTGGATAAATCACATTAGGCAGATTCAACAACTTAATTTAAAATTAAACTTAATTTCTCTTAATTATAGCTAAGAAAAGTAATCAGTCGGGAATAATCAGCTCACCGCTCGCGACCTCGATGTTCATCACCAAAGGAGGAATCTTCTATTCAAGACTCATGAGACATCGACCCAGTTATAAGTTTCGCTGAAAGCCGGTGGTTACAGAAACTGGGGGTTAAGGGGCGTAAAGCCTCGCCAAGGGGATGCACAGTTCCCTCATTTAAATACCCCTTCGTCGAGACGATTTTTGCTGATGATAACGACGCTCCTCCCCAGCTCGACTAGGGAAGTGGGACTGAGGGAGGGGCAACCATCACCTCCCTTTCCCCTTAAGGGAGTGGACTTCACGGATGGAAGTCCCCTCCACTGGGGGGAGTTCTGGCGCCCCCGACTGCCCACCAGGGGTGTAGTCCCGAACCAATGGGGGGAAAGATGAGCCCTCTGGGAGGGAACCCTTCCGGGGCGGGGAGACGTCAGATGAATCTGTATCCAATCCTCACCCCTTGGACTCCACCGAAGTCGGGTCAACCCGTTCCTCCTCCGCCCCTTAGCGGGGTGACCCCTACACTTACCCTCAAGGAGGTGTGGAAACCCGCACACCTTGAGTATTACAACACCCGGACGTCCTCCATCATCAGGTGTGGTCGTATTTTGTTTTAACTTCAAAACGTATAAAATTACGGCTTATCAGAAACTATTGCCTACTGCATCAATCGAAGACATGAACTCCTCCGTCGCTAAATCAATGGATTCATCAAGGATAGGCCCCCATCCACCACTATTACCTCACCTGTTATGAAAGAGCTGGCTTGGCTGCATAGGAAGAGGATCACCTGTGCTACCTCACGCGGTTCCGCTACTCTGCCCAAGGCGTGGGCTCTCCCCCAAGCTTCCAGAACCTGATCAGGGGACTTACCAATCTTGGCGGCCCTCTCCTGAGCAGCCCGTAGCAAGGGTTGGGTCCTTACGCTCCCCGGTGCCACTGCGTTAACCCTGATCCCCTTAGGAGCTAGTTCCAGGGCTAAGGCCTTAGTGAGGCTCGCGACTCCCCCCTTTGAGGCGTTATAAGCTAATGCGTTTATTTGAGGGAAGAAGTAGTTGACGGAGGTCAAGTTCACTATGCTTCCGCCTCTCCTCATGGCCCTGAGGAAGGCTTTGACTGAGAGGAATACGCTGTAGAGGTTGGCCCTCATGATCTCCTCCCAGTCCTCTGGGGTACAAGTCTCAATGGAGCAGGGCTTGAAGAGACCTTGAGCATTCACGAGGGCCTGCACTTCCCCATATCTCCCTACGACCAAATCCACAACCTTTGACAAGTCCTGGTAATTTGAGGCGTCTGCTGAGACTTCAACTACGTTATTCCAATCCGATCCCCTGTGGGGAACTCTATCCACAGACACTACCAAGTACCCTGCATCTGCTAACACCCTCACAGTCTCAGAGCCTATTCCACCCATGCCTCCTATGACCACTGCAACTTCTCGGCTCACTCCCTCACCTCCAGCCAGGGTCTAGAGGGATTTCCTACCTTCGCTTCTGCTGGGCAATTAACCCTTTCTAAAGCGGAAATCCACACATTACAGGGTAGTGTGGAGACTTTATCTACTTAACGGGGGGTTAAGGGGGTGGGAGACCCTCCCTGGGGGGATAGCCGTCCAAAATTTAAATATAACTTCCCTTAACAGTATATTGATGGCAGTCACAACGCGGTAACCACCACCTTGCGCCTCGGTTGAAGCGAGGTTCCATGAAGTATACCTCCGTCCCATCAGCCACATACCAACGTATCCGTTTCCCTACACGCGGGGTGTGGACTTAGGGCCTGTGGGGCCCTCTGGGGGCGAGGTGGGGCCTTGAAGCGGGAAGCCCCGTCCGTGAGGGCAGGGTAGGTCACCTACTTAACGTGAAACCCATTCCTCCAAAAAGGGATCTGCAGTTGGCTTTAACCGTTTATCCTTACGCTTTCATTTCGAGCTACGATGGAGTATAGGGACTCAGCCCTCAGCCACCTATCCATCTTAACGATAGTGGATCATTCAACCTGAGCCCAAGGGCGCGGGCTCACATCTCCGCTCTTCATTCCACCCCTTTGGGCAGAGACCGCACCGAGCGAGAAATTACCTTACTCTCTAAAATTACTGTAAATTAATATAAGAGCATTTCAATTACGTGAAGAAGATTCATCTCACTAGGAGGCTTCGTTGAATTCCGCGTCCTCGTCCCCCAAGTTCATATATAGGTTGATCACCTTGGATAGGGCAGCCCTGATCTCCCTGTCCACTGTGGATTTGTTCCTGTTGAGGAGCTTCGCTAATCCGTCTATGTTCACCGCCCTGCTCTTATTGAACATCCCCTCCCTGTGGGCAACTCTCAACACTTCGAGCTCCCTCTCAGTTAGGATGAACTTCAGGGGGTTGGTCGAGTTGAACCAAAGGCCCCTAGGCTTTGAGCGTAGGTAAACTCTCCTCAAGTTGAGTTCCCTAATCCTGCCGAAGCTATTGAGTTTATCTAGGATCTCCTCCACGTCCCCATCCCTTAAGGTCACTTGCCAGTGTTGAAGTCCCTTACTAATCCTAGAGGACCAGCTAACACTTCTTGGTCCCACCACTGTCCTCCTCACGGTCCTCTCTCCGGGTCCCAGGAAGGAAACTAGCCAAAGGTTGGTCCAGAGCTTAACGATTCTCTCGACTTCGTATATGTGACCTGCGCGTACCTCTCTCTCGAAGAAGTCCTCCAACTGCCTCCTCCTGTCTTCCCACTTGGCTAGGACGCACTCGTAATTGTAGTCCTCCCCCACCTGGACTCCGATCAGGCTCAGGAAGGAACTCCTGATAGGCTTAGTCATCTTGGTCCAGTCGTTACTATGCGAGAAAGTGAACTCCAATACTGTGAACGCTTTAGCCTGACCTTCTCCGATTTCCATTCCAATTTAAAGTAAAGTCACTGAGTATTTATACTTTCCACGCCGTGGTTAACGGTCCCCAATAAACCGTTTTATATCATCTTTTGACAAACGAAAATACGGCCACATCAGATGGGGCGAAGGTATCACGACCGGGTGTGACGGTGAGCTGAAGACGTGCGGGTTTCCCCACACCTGTGAAGTACCAAGGGTGTGGGTCGGGGTTACCCCGCTAAGGGGCGGAGGAAAGGGTTGACCCGACTTTGGTGGAGTCCAAGGCTACCTGGATACGAGACGCCCTAGTCCGTTTTGAAACGAATTTATATGAGATCGATCTTATTCTAGATTAGAAAGGACTCTTTATACAAAGTTCTTTTAAACTAGTATCACCTATTAGTGGGTGAAAGAAGTTGAGTGAACCAGGTTCGAGTTGGAAAGCAGAGGGGAAAGTCCCCGTAGTAGGAGTAGAGGTAATAGAGAAATCAGGAGTCGACGTCAAGAGGCTTATAGACAAGCTAGTGAGAGCCACTGCAGCCGAATTCACGACCTATTACTATTACACAATTCTGAGAATGCACCTAACAGGTATGGAGGGCGAGGGTCTAAAGGAGATCACAGAGGACGCCAGGCTAGAGGATAGGCTACACTTCGAGCTGATGACGCAGAGGATATACGAACTCGGCGGAGATCTGCCCAGGGATATAAGGCAACTGGCAGATCTCGCAGCCTGTGCTGACGCCTATCTCCCCTCCGACTGGAGGAAACCCGAGTCCATACTCAAGGTCCTGTTAGAAGCTGAACAGTGCGCCATAAGGACGTGGAAGGAAGTATGCGACATGACTCTCGGGAAGGATCCTAGAACTTACGACCTAGCCCAGAGGATCTTACAGGAGGAGGTGGAGCATGAAGCGTGGTTCTTAGAGTTACTTTATGGCAGACCTTCGGGACACTTCAGAAGGAGGTTCCCAGGAGAGGGACCCCTCTCTAGGAAGTCCCCAGAGGAGTAGCCTTGGGTTAGAAAATACGATTTTTTCGGTGTAGGAAATGGGAGAGTGGGTACAAGTATGTGAAGTCAATGCTCTAAAGGATGGGGAAATCAAGAAATTCAAGCTTAGGAACAAGGACTACCTGATCGCAAGGGTAGGAGATCAGGTTTACTGCTTCTCTCCCTTCTGCCCACACAAGGGTGGATTGCTCGAAAGAGGAAAAATACTGCCCGAATGCAGAATTGAGTGCCCTCTCCACGGCTACGTTTTTGACCTGCATAATGGCAAGCCAGTCCTAATAACCTACTCTCCCTCTTATGGTAAGTGGAGGGAGACTGGCGACCTGCAGGTCTTCCCAGTGCTCTTAAGTAAAGGGAAGGTTCACGTGAGGGTAGAGGATTGAGATCTGGAATTGGTGCCAAGGATTTCCTGCGATACGTGGGGCCGACTCTCTTAGTGTCCATAGCCTATATGGACCCAGGAAACTACGCTGCTGACATTCAGGCTGGCGGTAACTTCGGTTATAAACTAGTATGGACTGTGTGGCTTTCCTCAGGTATAGGGTTACTAATGCAATATCTATCCGGTAAACTGGGGATCGTGCGCAGTGCCTCATTGGCGGAAGAGATAAGGGGCGTTTTACGTAGGAGAAGTCTTACATACTTATACTGGCTCACGGCAGAAGCAGCCGTGGCCTCTACGGATTTAGCCGAGTTCTTGGGGTTCGCCTTAGGACTAACGCTACTCCTGGGTTTGCCTTTGGTAGTGTCTGCTTTTATAGCTTCCCTCACAGTCCTTTCTACCTTGGTGAACTCAGCCGGAGATCACCGCGTCCTCAAACTCCTTTTCGGAGGAGCAGTTAGCTGTATAGGTTCAGCATTCTTGACTGAAGTATTCCTGGTTCATCCTAATCCTATTGAGGTGGCTCAACACTCTCTCCTCCCTATGGCAATCTCTAGGGAAGGCACGATATATGTCCTAGGCATGTTGGGAGCGACGGTAATGCCACACGCTCTATACACTCACTCTTACCTCACTAAGGTTGGATCTAGGAATGGGGATAAGGAGAGACACTTGCAACTTCATACATTAGAGAACGCGGTGTTTCTGCTTTATGCCACCCTGGTTAATATCGCTATTCTCTCAGTCTCGGCTTCGGCCACTGAGAGCGCCTTCGGTGGAGATCTACAGGGCTTCTTCTCCCTACTCTTACAGCGTTTCGGTTCAGTAGCAGCTTATGCTTTCGCTCTCTCCCTTTTGGCGTCAGGCCTCGCCTCATCCAACCTCTCTGTCCTGTCCGGGCAAGTGATAATGGAGGGGTTCTTAGGGAAGTCGGTGAGTCCTTTACTCAGGAGGAGTCTGAACAGAGGGCTTAACGTCTTCATCACCGCTCTAGCCCTCGCTGCTGGACTAACCCCTCTCTCCTTACTCTTCTATAGCCAGGTATTCCTCTCGATCATACTACCCACTGCCCTAGTGCCATTAGTCTACTTCACCAACAGCAGGAGGTACATGGGTAAAGAGGTCAACTGTTTGGCCATCAAGGTGCTCTCAGTGACTTCAGTGGCCATGCTGCTACTCTTAAATGGGTACTTCTTGGCCACCCTCTGAAAGGAGTTTTTTCTGTTACAAAGATAGGGGTTTAGGGGCGGAAAACTTCGCCGATGGAGACGATCCCCACTTAAATACTCCCTTTTCGAGCGCGTTCCCAGTGGAGTCAACGACGCCCCTCCCAGCTCAACCTGACAGTGGGACTGGGGAAAGGGAATCATGACCCTCTTCCTCAAATTCACATGAAGGAGCCCCCTCTCCGAGATCCGGACTCAAGTGATGGTCCTCTGGGCCACCCGACTACCCACCAAAGGGAAATGCGGCCCAGAACCAATGGTGGGGACAATGCCCCCGGAACCCTTCGAGGGCGGGGAGGAAGTCAGTGAAGACCACCCTCATTCGGCCTCTTCTCGTTCGATCTCTTGCCGAAGCGAGGTTCAAGGTACTTCTTGGACATTCCATATTTGAGCGCGGTGAAGCCGAGGCTCTCCCTGGCTAGGAAAAGGAAGTATAGTGAGGCCAAGGCGAAGGGTACCCAAGATACCCCGAGGTAGTGGAACCTGAGGAAGTAGGAAGAGGCGAAAGCTAGGGGTATGGGCCACGTCCTTCCGTAATTGTATCTGGACGTGGAGTAGACTATGCACGACGCGAAGAAGGGCGCCATTACGCCCAAAGCGAAGGCGTGTAGGAGATCCCCGAGGTATAGGGAGGAGAAAGGCACGAGGACTCCTGAGACGCCAGTGAGGAGAGCTGTGAGCGAGTGAATCCCCCTCTCCTTCCTGCGGTATAAGAGGAGAGAGAAGTATATGGCTAAGGTAATTGGGAGGAGCTTAGGAAATAACCACGTTAGTAAAACTGAGACCACAACGGGGAGCTGGGATAGGCCTAGGAGAGGCCTTAGCGAAAGGTTGGCCGAGAAAACCCCCACATTCACTCCCAGCACGTAGAGCAGAAGAGGTGGGACTAGAATCCAGTAGTTCCCATGGAACAGAAACCAGGCTACCGCAGACGAGGGAGGAGAGAGTAGGACCAGGAAATTCCAGGGGAATCTGCTGCCGTAGGCCTTGACGTCTCTTAAGGCGATCACTTCGGTTATTGTGAGGGAACCAAAGGCTGCCACTTGGAAAAAGTGGAAAGGGAAAGGCAACAGGATCAGCGAAGTGAGTTGAAGAGGTAAGTATTTCCTGGCTGGGAAGAAAAGTCTCTGTATCATACCGCAGTATAGCGAGTATGCGCCCAGGATCATTAGGTAAGGGTGGTCCAAGTAAGGTAGGCCCCATCGCAGTGAGATCCCACCCAAGGCCCACAGCAGCGAAGAAAGGTAAATGAATGGAACGTTCACCCCCCAAGGCTGTATATCCTTTACCTCGGTTGAAACTCTCCCACTCACGAATTTAGGTTAGTTCTGAGCTAAAATAATCTATTCAGAGACTCTTCCCCCATTCGCTCCCTCGGAGATTGATTGAAACCTCCTCACCTAAATCCCTTAGGTGAACTGGCTGAATCAAACTTAACGCTCTCCTTGCCCTTGATAGTCCTTAACTATAACATTCAAAGCCTAGCCGAGAACCAATCCACTACCTCCTTAATCACGTTTGCCCTCACCTCAAACTTGGAGAAAACGTGATCACCCTCCTCAAGCAGGATTAGCCTCTTGTCGCTCACCTTTAATCTCTGGTAGAAGTTCACCGATTGCGAGTAAGGCACGACAGCGTCGTCCTTGCTATGGACGATCAGGAGAGGAACCCTCAGGTCTCCAGCGATCTCCATGGCATTGTATTCAGCTATCTTGGTGAGCTTGTCCACCCTCATCCTCATGGAGTCCCAGTAAACGTAACCGTCCTTACTCCCCTCAGCTAACCTCCTCCTAATCCCGCTGAAGTCTATAGCTGGAGAAAGTAAGGCGGCAGCCTTAATCCTATTAATGTCGTGGGCAACCCTAATGGCTATCTGACCTCCCATGCTGAGACCTAGGATACCCATTCCGCTTTCATTGAACTCCTTGAACTTCGATGCTTTCTCCACAACGGCCTTCGCATCGCTGATGGCCTGCTCAATGTCGAAGTCCTCGAAGGATCCAGGTCCTTCACCGTGACCCCTGAAGTCGAACCTCACGGATCCTATACCCCTTTCGCACAGGGCCCTGGAGAGGTTTACGAAGAGCCTGGCGTTCTCTATTTTATTCCCTGTGAAGCCGTGGAACATGATCACTACCGGGCTCTCCTCCTGAACCGAAGGGACGTGAAGGAAGGAGGGCAATTCCACCCCATTCACCTCGATTAGAATAGGCCTCTCCGAACACCCTGTTGAGGAAGACATAACAGCGAATATACGCAGAAGTTAAAAACTTAAGACCTGCTCTGCATCATCAACCACCTTTTCGAGGAGCGTCTCTCACTAATACAGGTAGCTATACACACCTAACCCTATCATGAAAGTGCCCAAGAGGAGCAGGGAGATCCGTCCAGCCCTCACCATTATTCCAAAATCTCTAACTTGCCTGATTAAACCACTGTAAATGAGCAAGACCACAAGGGATTGTGCTATCCAGGAGCCTAGACCGAAGAGCAGGCCAATAGCGAAACCCAGATTTGTCTCCATTAAGTTGCCGAGAGCTACGGTCAGGAGTAGGACTATCACGAAGTCACCACCGAAGGCTGCTGCAACTCCGTGAATCCAGACCACCCTGTAATCTGCCCCTTCTTCGTCCCTGCTTTCGCCCTTTCCTTGCAGCATCAACACAGACGCTACCCCCATCATGGTCAATCCAACTACGATGTCTACCAGCGGATCCACGTTGTAGCTCCTGAAAAAGGACAGTAGTTCACTCGTGAGGGCGCTGAGAGAGGACCAGACCAAGGTCAGGGCAGCAGCGAAGACAGAAGTGGTGAGGAGAGCTCCCTTTTTACTCCTCTGCATAATGCCGTAGGACACAGTTATGGGCCACGTATGCTCGTCGGGCTTCAAACCATGGATCACTCCTATGAGGAAGATGGCAGCGGGCCAGTATAACCCCATGGCCTTGAGCATGCTCTGTGCAACGGGTATCAAAACGTCCGGCAACGAGAGTATTGCGATCGCCAGAGCCACGGAAAGGACAAGTGCGATTAGTATTTCCCTTCTCATCACTTTTTAGGGTTACCCTAAAAATAATAAAGTTGACTATTGGATAAGGGAGTGTGTCGATAGTGTGGACATTTATGAGACAAATCCTGGAATTAACCTTCTCTCCCATAAGACTAAGGCTATCGAATACTCAATCATCTCCAAACTCCTATTTACAGCCTTAGTAGCCCTCTTGAACCTCACGAGCCCAAAAGGAGAGTGCAGTGACTCATTGGGATTTACGGGGCTAACGACAGTATGGTTCCCCAAGTTGAAGTGAACATCATAGCCCTCACTAACCCACCTCCCACCTTGCGGTACACACGGTTTCGTTAAACGCCCTCTCATCCCCCTGCTGAGAAACGAGCAATCCAAGGGTCGTGTAAACGAAGCGAGTGAAAGTCCACTTGTAAAACGCCCTGGAGTTCCTACGGGTAAGTCCACATCTCGTCAACAACCTCAGCTATAACCTTGCCCTCGACCATCTCCTCAGCCTTCCCCCACAACTCAACCAACTCCTCATACTTCCCCCTACCGTAACGCCCCACTTGAACACAGCACTTAGGGGTTCCCAATACCCTAGCAATACCCCTCCTTAGAGTACATTTTCAATGCCTCCTCACCCTGGACTTAAAGAACAGGAAGAGGAGGTCGGCTGCCTCCCTGAGCTTCCCCTGCTTCAGGCTGACCTGGAACTTCTTCCTCAAGGTCTCCCTATCCCTCTTTCCGAAGGGGACCTCTATCAGGAACGAGTCAATTGCCCAGAGCTCCCCAACTTTCCCGTGAAGGGCGATGCTGGGGAAATAACTGCCGAGTTTCCCCAACTTCCCCTCCAGCTCCTTGACGTAATCCCGGAAGACCTCCCTGACTTCCCCCTTCAACCCCTTGGCCCTCCTGTGCAGCTCGGACTTGGACGCGCGTCGGCCGAGGAACCACCTGACCACCTCGTCGTGCTCGCAATAACCCCACACGTCCAGGAGCACTGCCACACGACCATGACCATCAAAGCCCTCAAGGTGAGGGAGTCGACGTTCAGGAAGGTAGTGAACGTGCTCAGCACGTAGTTCAACTTCAAAAAAGAGTTTCATGCCTGCTCGCCAAACCTCGTGGGGGAAGGGGAGGTCGTTGTACCAAGGTCTCATTTCAGGTCGAGTACTACGACCTCCTCTCCCCCTTTAAGTACTACGAAGGGCCATCCTCGAAGAGGAAATTCAGAATTTCTCGATAACTTTTTGCCTGGAATGAATTATTAACGACTACTTGAACATAATTTATTCAATTATTCCCACTTGGGACACTCTCTCGAGGGTCTATACTTAGGGGACCTAGATTAAGATCGACTCTATGATCGGAGACACGCCAATTAATTGGCGAGGAGGTGGTGGGGTAGACTCCTCCTTTTAAGTAATCCTTTGGGGAGAGGAGGCCGATTTGGAGGACTAAAGCTCTTCGTGTCTTTCAACTCCTTCATTTCTCTGGACGAATATTTTGAAAAGTTGATCAACCTTCCTCCTGTTAACGTATTTCCCATGAGTCCTCAGTCCTCCACTGAAGTTAGCGGGTATATGCAGGATTTCATGGATTAAGGTCTTCAATTTCTCCTCCTGTGGGAGGGTTTCGAAACTCTCAGAGATGATCTCTATGACGTAGAAAACCTCCATATCGAGTCCTACTCTCAACGGCTTAGGCAGTCCCCATATCCTAGCGTAAGCCTTACTCTTGGAGCCGTAGCTTCTCACCACTCTCACCCTGTTCACATCTATATACGTGATCCCCAGCGTTTCAACTATCCTCTTCACTTCGCTCTCTATGGCCTTGTCCCTAACCACCCTCAAGTCTAACTTCTTCCACCTGTGGAAGAGGAAATAAATCTTTGAGGCCTAAAGCGCTCCGAATTATTGGAGAGTTAAGACCAAATAGAGTTTTTATGCCCAATTTCTTAATATCACTCTTAATTCGCCCCTACGGATCTTGAGCTCTTTCAGGATAGAGGGAGAAAAAGTTAAATGATACCCCCTTAGTACCAGAGATTGCCGCGGTAGTATAGCCCGGTCAAGCTCTGCGCCGAAAGTATGCGGGCCTTTCGAGCCCGTGACCCGGGTTCAAATCCCGGCCGCGGCACTAATTTTCAATTAAATTGAAAGGTTGGTTGAGAGGTTATGGCCGAGGTCGGAAACCATCTAGGAAAAATTGGAAACCATCTTAAACACACACTGGAAACTAATAGTATGCCAGTACTGGATATAGATAAGCTAACTAATGAGCAAAAAATCCGATTATTTGTATATGTAACAGAAAAAGGAATAACTTATGAACAGTTAGGAATTTCAAAAGCTACTGGTTGGAGGTATAAGAAAGGGCTTAGGGAAATACCTAAAGAAGTAATGGAGAAAGTACTGAGTTTCCTGGCTCCAGATGAAATAGCCAGGGTAGTTTACGGTAAGAAGATAGAGAAAGCTGATATTAACGATTTGTTAAAAGTGATAAATACTGCAGTAGAGGATCCTCAGTTCCGTTCTCTCCTTTTTATGATGCTAAACAGGTTCTTAGGAGAATATGTAAAACAAAACACTAACAGTTATGTGGTAACTGAAGAAGACCTAAAACTGTTTGAGAAAATTTTAGAACAGAAAAGCAAGGCAACAAAGGAAGAAAGACTGAGACATATAAAATATGCAATGAGGGATCTAAGTTTTTCACTTTCACCGGACTCTCTTAAGGAGTATATAGTAGAATTAGCGGCGGAGGAAGGGCCTAACGTTGCAAGGCATAGGGCTAATACACTTAAGCTATTTATTAAAGAAGTAGTAATGCCAAAAAACCCAATTATAGGCCAGATATTATACAATTCCTTTAAGGTACCTAAAGTTGAGTATAAGTATTCCCCGCCGCCGCTTTCTTTGGATCTACTGAAAAAGATTTTCGACTCCATAGACCATTTAGGTGCAAAAACATTCTTCCTGATTTTAGCCGAAACTGGACTGAGAGTAGGCGAAGTTTATTCATTAAATGTTGAACAAGTAGACTTAGAAAACGGAATAATCAAACTAATGAAAAGCAGTGCAACAAAGAGGGCTTATATTTCATTCCTTCATAAAGAAACGATTGAATGGATAAAGAAGAATTATTTACCCTTTAGAGAAGACTTCGTTTCCAGGTACGAAAAAGCTGTACAACAGATCGGAGGAGATACAGAGAAGTGGAAAACGAAGTTCTTCCCATTCCAATTAGCGGATTTGAGGAGTGAAATAAAGGAGGGGATGAGGAGGGTAGGGAAGGAGTTTAGACTATACGACTTGAGGAGCTTCTTCGCCTCTTACATGGCTAAAGCCGGAGTATCTCCCTTTATTATAAATGTGTTACAAGGAAGAATGGCACCAGGGCAATTTAAAATACTCCAGCAGCACTACTTTGTTATTTCGGATATAGAGCTGAAGAAGATATATGACGAGAAAGCTCCGAAACTCTTAAGCTAAAACTTCCGGTAACTTAACAATAATGTCTATTTTCTTCTTCTCCTCCATTAACCGCCTCCATAAGTTTTCCATGTTCTTCTTAGGAAGGGATAACATATAGATATCTTTTCCTGTCCTATAAACATTCCTAATACCTATGTTCATTTCCCTGCCGTCTATGATTAGTATAACTTCCCACACTTTAGATTTCGAAATGTAATGAGTAAAAGATTTAGGAATGATGAGAGCGTAAATCCCGCCTTTACTATCATATTTATGAACGGTCAATCCAGGGATAAGCAGCTGTGTAACTTCCAAACTTTTTCACCCCTTAGTAAACTCCCCAGTTTCATGCAGTTTTTGTAAAACTAACTGTAAATGTCTAGTTTGAGCATCATAGTTCTTGACTGTTAAAGTGATCTCAATCGCCCTCATTAATATATTATTTAATTTCCTAAGCTTTTTATTTTCCTCAGCTAACCTCTGATTCTCTTTTTGCAATTTCTCTAACTTACGTTCTAAGATAGTGATAGTATTGATAGCTTTAGCGTATTGTTTCTGCAGCTCTTCGTTTTGTTGTATAATTTCATTTATTGTCAATTTGAATCACCTTTCTTGAAATTTCTTGCAATCAACTAAACTTAAGTACATGTTCCAAGCTTCTTCAGTCATTAGACCTCCTCCGTAACAGTCCTTCCTGAATATTTCTCTTCTATACTCTTATAATTCGATAAGTAGAATTCAATAGCAGCTCTGATTACTTCGCTTCTGTAGAGCTTATTGTTTGCTGCAAACAGATCAAGTTCTCTCAATAGCTCTTCATTCACTTTGAACGTTATTACTCTCATTCACAACACCCCTGGAATCAATACTTTTCTTTCGAATTTCCTACAATACTGAATATCTTCTAAGTCTTCAGTAAAGCTAGGATCATCATTAGCAATAGCATTGAAGAATTTGCAAATAAGCTGCTGACAATCTTCTTCTAATTGCTGAATGTTGTCTACTTTTCTGAACTTTAACCAACAATTAATGAATCTGTCAAAATCATTCATTCTTCTCACTCTCGACCTCTTCTAAGAACGTCTGTATTGTGTTCTCTGGAAAGAAGATATGGCCAATACTAGGAATCCATAATGTAAGCTCAGTTTTCTCGTTGAAAGAGGCATAGAATGGAATATGCTTTTTGCCTATCCTCAGAAATCCCTTTAACGTCTTTCCGTCAGGGTCTCTGACCGCCCACACTACCTTAAGTTCCTCTATGTTTACTAACATAAGATCGTTAGAATTGATAAATTCTTCAAATCTAGCAAATATCTTATCTATAATTTCCTTCTCACTCATTCTTCCTCACCTCTAGAAACTCCCCAGTTTATCGTCAGATTTTGATACCATTTGTCTAAAACTTCTCAATAACATAGAATCTCTTTTCTCTTCAATTAATTGTAACTGCTTTTCATAATAGCGTAATTTTGTTCCAACTTCTGCTTCATCATAGTCTAAGCCGTATAGCTGAAACTCTTCCATTGCACTTATCAACTCGTTAATTTCATGTAATATCCTCCTTGCAGCTCTATCTGCAGTTAGTTTCTGAGCTTTGCCGAATAACATGTAAGCTTTCTCTAAGTGCTGCTGCAAAGTAGTAGCTTCAGTCATTCTCCCACCTCAGCAGCATCTATAGCAAAGCACATTCCATCAGAAGCTTCCTTTTTTGCCTCCTCCTCGCTGTCCGCGTACACGTATGCAAAACTTAATTCATCTGGTCCTCCTGCG